>ERZ794936.202-NODE-202-length-35571-cov-6.697826_pt1 | contig 35571 bp, 21 predicted proteins | sample MGYA00511083_ERZ794936 | MGnify/ENA primary metagenome ERZ794936 (study PRJEB30137, sample SAMN04331409) | food metagenome | isolation source: Y2 must sample point D1 replicate A | place: Australia: South Australia | collected 2014 ... | reverse complement strand
AATGTGTAGCATGATCGTTATTGAACATTTTTAAACCCCTTATAAGAAAATAAATAAAAAAAAGTTTAAAAAATTTGAAAAGTTTAAGAAAGTAATATTTTAAAAGTATAATAACAAACTGAATGCTTTAAAATATATAAAAACTAAACGACCTAATCTTTCTTTTCATTGTTCAAAGCATCTTCTAAAGCCTCATTGGCAGTAGTAACATTCTTCAATTCAGCTTTACTAGCATATCTGTAGTTATCGAAATCAGCTTCAACAGCTTTGATTTTTTCTTTCAAGTTCTTTATGTAACCACAAGCAGCATTCAAGATTTCAGACTTTGAGAAGTGAATGTGACCAGTTGCACTATGTGGGAATCCAGATTTATTGACTTGGATCAAATATTCACCACATAAATCCTTCAACTCATTGATAGCAACATTAATGGTTTCTCTTCTTCTTCTTTCGACTTCTTTATGAGATTCCTTTCTTTGTGTTAGTTTAGGTCCGACTATTTCATTCTTATCTAAAGGAGCAGCAATAACATCGTCTTTTTCTTCTTCAGCTTCTTCGCTTTTCTTTTGCTTCTTAGCAGCTGGTTCTTCTCCTGAGTTGTCTTTGTCAATAATGTTCTTGATCAAAGCTTGTTCAGCAGCGGATTTAGTATCTTCTTTGTCATCTGCTTTTTCTCCAGCTTCTACATCTTCAAGTTTCTTCTTTCCTGCTGTTTTCTTTCCACCTTTTTTGGCTTTTTCATCAGTGTTGTTAGCAGCTTCAACAGCTGCGTCTATAACATCAACTGGGTTTTCACTTGGTTGTAATTCTATGTCAATGTTAGCGTCTTCGGTAATCTTTTCGGTCATTAATTAATTTGATATGGTTTGGGGTTTTTTATTCTTCTTAATTGATTAAATATATCCTCTTTTTTTTTTTTACCTTATTAAAGTTAAGTATTAAAAACGTGATTACCTTTACTTATATTAAACTCGTTTTTTTAACGAAAAACAATCAAATTCAGTATTTCAACCATGTGATTCGTTGTTTAAGACAAAATTATGCGAAAATGGGCAAGAAAAAAAAACAACAACACAAAACGTGATTTTAACCAAAAACGGAAATTAGAAAAAAATATAGATGAATATTGTGATTAGTTTTTGCCTAAATAGGCAAAAAAGTTGTTAAATTCAAAATGTGCAAATTTGTAGCTATCTCTAACGGTTTTATATGTTTACATATGTTGTTAATGTTGCTACCATAAGTGCTTTACATATTACAGCATTAATGCTACAATATATAAGTATTAAGTGTAAACTTGTAATATGTTAAGCTGAATCTTATATAATTTCTTCTAAAATCCACGTATTGTTCAGCAACTCTATACTATTAGGTCTTCTTTGGAAATCTAAAACTAGACACTTTGATAAGAACACCCTTCCCTTGTTGGATAAATCCGTTATCTTATTATGCTTGTATCGACTAGCATGCAATTTCTTTTCGTTTTCAAATTCTGCTTGAGAAGGTAACTTTGGAACTACATTTGTACCTATTTTGAACAGGGCTTGCATTTGCGAATACTCAGGGAATGGATGTTTGGCAGTACACATTTCTATAATAACACAACCTATAGACCAAATATCTGCCTTTGAAGTAATTGTTACTTGCTTGACAACTTCAGGGGCCATCCAATAGACAGAACCTTGTAATGACGCTTTACGTTCATTATCCTCATTCTCGTCTTGATTCTTCTTCATCCATTGATTTCTAACCCTTGCTGACAATTTAGTAGATATACCAAAATCTGTTATTTTCACAATACCTTGTGTATCTATCAAAATATTAGCACCCTTAATGTCTCTATGAATAACATTTTTTCTATGCAAATAAGAAATACCAACCAAAATTTGTTTTACAAATGATCTTATCAAAGACTCTTCTAATGGACCATAAGAAGACAACATTTGTGAAATGGAACCACCAGGAACGTATTCCAAAAAAATATTCAAGAAGCCATCTTCATTGGAAGACCCTATGTATTCAACTATATTCTCATGCTTCAAATTTTGCAATAATTCAATTTCTTTTGTCAATGCTTCAACCATCTTGACACCAATTTTTTTCTTATCATTATTCTTCTTTTGTTTTTCTTCATCTATAACCTTTTCCTCAGTATTTGACTCGTCTTCAATAGCAACTGCTGTTTCTGAATCTGAAAGATCTTGTATGTAAGGAACCTGTTTAACTGCCATCAGCATACCATTTTTGCTGTTTAAACCTAAGAATACATTACCATAACTACCTGCACCTAGTTTGGATCCCTTTATCCAGTTGCCTTCAATGTCGAAATCCACAACCTCTTCAGGATATTGCTCTAATTCATCATCATCTATCCCAGTCAATGAAGCACATAAAGATTGTCTGGATAAAGTACTGTTTTTATCAAAATCAGGATCTTTAAGTATTTCTTTCTCTAATTTCTCAGATTCATTCAAGAAAATAGAACCAATGTTTTGGAGATTCTTCTTTTGTCCATTATAGTCTCTAGGATTGTGTAATGATTTTTGATAAGATTGTTTCAATGAAGTGATCATAGTAGATTTCAATTTGTTTTGTGACGTTTTAGGGAAATAAGATTTCAAGTTGTTCGATATGAAGTTTTGTGCAGGTCTTTGATTAACATCACTTAATGGAGATTTTATCATGTCTCCATTACCTTGTTCCAAGCTATGGAAATAAATTTTCATCATCTTCATCAAATCTTTGTTGGTTATTTGAGAATTTTCCAAATCACTTATTGCTGATATAATCTTTTTACATCTCCAAATGGCTGTTTTGGAAGGTGCTTCCCATTTAGGCACGTATATTAATTTCTTTCTCAAAAATTTGTCAGAAGAATGGGATATTGTTACTAATTCAACATCATATAAAAGTATCAACTTAAAATCAAGATCGTTTGTGTGAGTTTCTAAGTAAAATACATCAAATTGATTAGTATCTATTGGATAGTTGTACTTTTGTAGGTCTATATTTTTAAGTAATTGTAATTTGATCGAATCAGCTGTGAAGCATCCTTGTATGTTAATGTTATTGACAGATCCATCATTCAATATAAAATTAATTGTGGTTTTGTCTGTTAAATGATAATCTATTGGATTAACATTTGCAAAAGAATTTGATAATTCTGTAATCAAATCATCCTTTGAAACTTTGGCTTTCTTATCTAGTTTTTTCATCTCATCAAGAAGCAATATTCTGTCACCTATTTTTTTAACCCCCAAAAGCTTTAATACTTCTTTATCTATGTATGGAAATTTGTCTTTATAGATTTGATTAACCATATCGAAATCATCATCTTCAATAACGATATTCAAGGAATTCACCAAGTCTCCTAAATTATTGATTTCTGCTGTCATTTTCGATAATATATTTCTATATTTTCAAAATTTCTGATGTGTATTAGCTTTGCTATTTTCCTTTATCTCCTCCTAGGTATTTAAGCAGTATAATTATGTATAAAAACTAATTTGTTCATATTCAAACTGTACCATTAAGAATCTCTTATATTTAAGGTAAGCTAAAAATATACTTGTTAAAAAGAGTCGTTTTGAAAACGCTTCACGAAGTAAATATTTCTTATGTCCGATTTCCCATATTTACTCGCTTATTTGATTGTTTCAATATATACATATATTTTTTTTTTCAATATAATAATATATAACATCCAAAACTTTTGACATTACCAATAGTATATCAACACTTGATCACTTACTTGGCTTGAATAGCATTTCTGACCAAAAGCATATACACTATATTAGTATTAATCCTTATTAATAGCTTTGTAATAATACATATTGGTTTAATAGAAGACAGAATTTAACTACATAGAAGCCAACAAATTTCATACTATATGTCAACCGAAATTGAAAAAAATAATATACCGAAAGATGATCTTTTTGATGATGTAGACGGCGATGTAAGTCTTATACAGGAGGAAAATGCAGAAACCAGCTTGGATGACAAAAAAGAAGAAGATGAAAAGCTTGAAAAAGAAAAAATATCACCTGAACAAGAAATTCACTTCTTGCACACATCATTGCTTCATGCTTCAATGATTACTGAAAAGTATAGTTTCACACCCAAAATAGCCATAACAACATCCGGATCTGGAATAAACTCGTTGAGCTTGACCAAACACTACAAATTCTTATTTCTAGGAGGTGATGATGGGTTTTTGCGTAAATACAACTTCATCAAAAGTCTTAAAGGTGAAAGTCCTTTAACTATTCAACAAAAACACTTTGTTGTTGATGGGGTTATGAACAATGGTTACATTTCTTCATACACACCAAATGAAATTTTGCAAAAAAAATCTGAAATTAAGTTTCCTAGTCAAGCTAATCAAGAGGAATATTATCCTGTGAAAAGTAAAGTTTTAGGAATGGATGTTCACAGTGAATGTGACTTTTCCTTGGTTGGCCAGGAAAATGGTGATGTTTTGTTACAAGGCTGTAGATACAAAGAAGGTAAGTTGTATCATTTGTTTAGAGAGCAAGACAACACAGGCATGAACAATTTTATAAAGCTGAATAAAAATGAAGATTGTTTTTATTCAGTCGGATTTTTTGATAAAAGATTAAGAAAGTATGATCTTAATACAGGTAATTTGATTTTGAATACCGTCATTGGTGATTCTCAGCTAAGTAGTTTAGAATTTAGACCTTTACACGGTGATCCTATCAGTGATAAATCTCATGAAAGTGATATTGACATGTTGTTTGAAGACGAGGATGAAGACAATGAAAACGATGATAAGCTGGAACAAGGTGATAGAAAGATTTACGATGACTACATAAATAAAGATACCTTAAAGATGAATTTTGATGAAAATGTCTTACTTACTTCTCAATTAAACGGAAAAGCTTTCATATACGACACAAGAATTAATACTAGTCCAACGGTGAACCAACCCGTATTGTCACTAGATAGGCTCAACGAAACACCACCTTGGTCACTAAGTGCATGCTGGGATTATACAGGAAATAAAGTCTTTATTGGAAGAAGAAACGCAAGCTTTGAAATATACGATATAAGAAATCCATCGAAACCAGAAAAGACAGTAAGACTACCCAAGAAATCAGGTGAGGTAACGTGCGTTAAAACAATGCCTAATAATAAACAGGTTATTTGTGGCTCTATAGATAATATTAGAGTATATGATCTTGAGCAAGATAAATTCAACATTATACCTGGCCATCATGGTGGGTTCATCTCTAATATTGTGATTGATCCAACTTCAAGATTTATGTTTACTACTTCTGGTAACAGAGGAGTTTTAAACAATCAAAACTATTCAACGGATTTGACTTTTGTTTACAATATAGATAATCAATAAAAACTTATGGTATATAATCAAAGTTGAGGTTACTTTCATTTTAAGTATCTCAGCGTGTAATATCTTATCAGTCTATGAATATTGTTTATAGTTAATACAGTTCCAGCAAAGGTATATGGACTTGTGATATCAGGTGTCATTTTCTTTAGCATAATCATATTAACTGCTACAAGTAATGTGTTTTTCAAAATGATTTTTTCTCTTTTATAATCAAAATTGATCAGTAAGCCATTATTTTCATAAGAATATTTGAATATATTTTGTATTTTTGGAGAGTTCATGTCGTCAAATGATTCTTTCAACAATTTTTCCAATTCATTCAAATCAATTTTATCTAGCTCATCAGTAATTAATGTGTTTATAAGTGATTGCAGAACTAAAGGATCATTTCCTGAGTCCGAGTTATTTAACACTCTTTCCTCTATTTTCAATTTAAAATGTGATATAAGCTTTGTATAAAACACCAAAATAAACGAAATGTTTTTAGACTCCAGTAAATATGACATAATTTTAAGTCTAATAGGAATATTTTGCTGACTTATGTTATGTGTGAATAATGTAATAATATTTGCTATCGATCCATAGAACGGCTTGTTTTTGAAGATTTGATAATTGTACATATTGTATTTCTTCAAAATTTTGGGAATAAAGTTTAGGTATACCATGGCATTGTTTAAATCTTTTGTCATGAAATCTTTTAAAAAGTTTTCAGTGAATACAATGATGTATAATAACAAGCGGTCGTTGTCACACTTTTTAAATTGAACTGTTCCGTTTTCAATATAGGTTAATTGATACAGAAAAAAAGCTACAATGTCATGATATCCTTGATAATAAAACCATTTAGGCTTTATTTCAAACACTTTGTTTAATGTGTTTTTCAAAAGACTCTTGTATAAAGATTTATTGGTTGCATTTTCTATATAATTGAATGATCTGTCAACGTCTAGTTTAATCTGATTAAGAGTACTAGATGGTACCAAAGTTTCGTTTTTATGATCAATAACAATATCTTGAATCAAAATTTCAAGAAGATTTTGCATTTTTTCAAAATCTTGACTTGTTTTAAGACTGTGATGTAAAGAAGACTCAGTAGTGCTCATTGTTCATATAGGCTCTATGGTGTTGAAATAGTATACTTATAAGCGATAAACACTATCCCCGATATTTGATCATGTGCAGTTGGATTTATTATAATATTTTTTTTGAAAAATTTCAGTTAGACTGATATATCCTAAAAGGGTAATTTTCAGCAATTTAATTAATAAATTATTTTTTTTTAAAAAACAATATATATATGTATATATTACTATTGATCAAAAGGTTTTTCTTGAACATGATTTTATCATCTTTTATAAATATAGTTTTATAAACCTATTGAGTTTAAATCTATTGAGTTTAAACCATATTAAAATATGAAATTCTATTAGCATCTATTTTAATCAAATGTTTGGTTATAAAAAGATATACTTGCTACTAGTTTAGCAAACCAAAAAAAAAAAAAAAAAAAAAAAGCTAAAACAACAACATTACAGTAGCAATACAATGAGCTCAATAAATCCTGCTGAGCAGCTAGTTCCAGATTATTTTAATACTACATTTAACCCCTCTGATATTATTTTGACATACGAGAGTGCTTTTTCTTTAGAAACAACAATCACATTTGGTCAATTACAGCAATGGGTTGAAAGCAAACTTAAATATGCCATTATTTACGGTACTAGAATTGGTGCTGCTGGAGTTGCTCTTTTAATTTTATTGATTGTCACCAAAAACAAAAAATCTCCAATTTTTGTTATAAACATATTCTCATTGCTATTCATCATTTTACATTCTGGAGTGTATTTAAAATATTTGAAATCTAACTATTCTTCAATTACATATTCTTTTACTTATTTTGAACAAATGGTCAAACGAGCAGACATTTATACTTCTGGTGCGGCAAATATGTTAGAAGTATTTTTAGTATTCTTTGTTGAATTATCTTTAGTCTTTCAAGTGTATACCATTTTTAAGAGTACAAGTAATAAAAGATTAGGACAAGCTTGGATTACACTATCTTCTGGTATTGGTATAACTACAGTTGGCCTGTATTTTGCTTCTGCTATTAAAACAATGAAGGCTGTTTATAACAACACTGACTATTCTGGGGATGCTACAATATACAATGCTGCTATCATTTGCTTAGCTTCTTCCATTAACTTTATGACTTTGTTATTGATTTATAAATTAGCTCATGCCATTAAAAGTAGAAGATTCTTAGGCCTGAAGCAATTTGATAGTTTTCACATTTTGTTAATTATGTCTTCTCAATCTTTGATAATACCTTCTATTTTGTACATTTTAGCCTACGGGTTACCTGCACATGATGGTACTCAATCATTACAAGCTATTGCCACTTTAATTGTTGTATTGTCTCTCCCATTGTCATCAATGTGGGCTGGTGCTTCAAATTCTCATAGCATAATAAATACCATGAATCCAAACTTTACTAATGGATCTCAATATGATCAACAATCGTTTTATTCCCAAGGTTTAAGCTCAGCTATTCATTCTAGACAAAACAACACTAATAATAAGAGAGTAGGATTTGAACAGTTTGATGATGTTATGATTGATAAAGATCTAGCTGAATATGATCAAGAATATTACAACCAGCAAATTGAGACTCCTATTGATGTTGCTGATAATCCTGCTTTACACTCGGCGGTTCCTATGGAAGACCAAAAAGACTAATTTAATTACTTTGGAAGTGGTTCTGGCTGATAATTTTATTTTTTTAGTTAATGTTTTTTGTACCAGAATGTTTTAATAAATAATAATATGAATCAAAATTATCTACAATATTTATATATATATTTGTATATTAAAATACCACACTCTGTTATGTGTTTTAACAGACAAATAGCTATAGCAACATCATTATTAAAGAACAAGATAGCAAGTTGAAGATGTGGTAAATGAAATAGGTATTTCTAACACCAAAGAAGAAACTAAAGAATATCAAGTAGCATAAAGTAACACTAGCTACTCTTGAAAAAATACTTTTTTCTCGACTAATCATTAAATTAGATTGCAGGGAAAACTCCAATCCCATTATTGGTAAAACAGCTAGGAAGTTGTGATGTGATCTGAAAGCAGTTTTCCAGTTTACTGCAAAGTTATGGAAAAAAACAACAACAATTGGAACACTAATAGGTACAATCAAAAGCATCAATAATAAAATGCTTTTATTAAACTCCAATCTAGGTGATTTACAAGTTTCAGTGGAAAATAGTTTGATTGTATACAGAATATGAGAGATAACCAATACCACGTATATTATGTTGTATGGAACATACATGACAACAGCAACAATCATAATAATCAACTTTAATATTCTACCAAATGTTATTAAACTTTTGAAAACTTGGAATTTGTTTTTGTGATTTACTAAAGTTTTTTCTTTAATTGATTTGTACTCAACTTTTGAGTTTCTTTTTAATTTGCTCACTAGCCATTCAATCCCATTAATCAAGTAAGTAACTATGACAACAAGAGCTAATGACAACATCAAGACTACATAGTCTATAAACAACACATCAAAACCTAAGCCTTTATTACCTAAAAATTCATTTTTTTGATTGTTTGAATATGCATCATTAAACAAGTTGTCGTTCACCTTGATACAATCCATCCAATTTTCCAATACGTATCTACTTCCTGGTACAAGAGCCAAAGCTTCAATTAAAAAACATATGCCCATACCGTAGTATGTTACATAATTCATCAAGTTTCTAGATGTATCAGCTAATGAAGGATAGTCGCCTGTTTCCATATATTGCTTCATTTGGTATACAAAGATAATAGCTGCCAATCCAACTGGAATAGAAGCAAAAGCTAAACGATATGTTTTTATTAACAATTTAAAGGTTAAGCCAAAGTCAATCGAAAGAGTCATAGACTTTATGACATGATCTGTATTATCCAATGTCAAATGAAAATTAGTGTGGGCATCTTTATTAAAATGTCTTGTTGGTAAAAACGGTGGATTATTTGCAGAAGTTATGGAAATGTGCTTAGATTCTAAAAATTGAAGTGAATGCCATTTACTTTCGTAAGGCTGCTTCAAAGACTGTTTAATGTATGAGCCAAACTCTAAAGGGTTATTTGTTTTTTTTATGGTTAGTTTTAAAGCCAAACTGGATGTTAGTTTTGACAATAAATTGAATTGCTGTATATTCAAGTTTTTGTTTATTTTCAACTTTTGACCAAAGAATAACTTAAAGAATGAAAGTTTTATGTTCTTATTGGTAACAAATCTATTTATAAAAATGCTCTTGTTGATACCATCGTTTTTTACCAAAATGTTTAAGTTTTTATAATTTTTTAAAGTCAAATTTTCAAGTTCAAATTGTGTAAACATTTTGTTTTCACTAGAAGCAGCTACTGGTATTGTTTTAAATAAATTGTTTATAACAGTGCATCTATCATCAACATCACACAAATAAATATCAACCTTACTTAATGACACTTCATCAATTTTTATATTTAAATTAAAATTGTCACTCTGCTCAAACGTACTTAAATCAATGTTATAGATTCCTTTTTTGGTAAAAGAATCAGGCAAAATAATGTCACCTGTAAACTTCAAAGAAGTCTTAAAATTTGTAAACTTTTTATCAGTAACATATTTTTCGGTCATGTTGTTGTTGATGCTGAAATTTTCATATTCATCATTATCCAAATAAATATTTCTGAAAAAGTTCATTCTATGTTTTAAACTAATAGTCTTGGTAGCTGATGATCGGTCAACAATGCTCATTATGCTCTTTGCAACAACTTTTCTTAATTGATCACACCAAACAACAGCCAAATGATCAATTGTTGTCCAAACATTCTCAATACCAGAAGTGTAAACAGTAAACCCATTATGCATTGGTATTTCAGAGTTCAGCAATGGTTCCACCAGTGTGTAGTCTGAAGGCAAAATATCATCTGCTATACCACCAGTGATCGAGATCAAAGATACATTATTGTAATAATAACTGTCTTTGTCGTTCATTTCTTTTATCCAAAAATCGTTAATCATTTTATAAATCTTTAACAATTCACCATCGAAAGTCAATGGAGAAGTCCCATGTGGTGACGATAATGTGATTATAGTATTAACAGAGTTTGGAATATAATTTTTAAGTATAGGAATTGTTCTACTAACTATACCTCCCATAGAATGACCAACGATCATAACAGATTCAGGTAGAGGTCCATACTCTTTATTGTTTGCCAATGACTTGTTTTGTTTGTATAATCCTAGAATGTAGTCAATACAATCATTTACGAATTCGGCTTGATCTAACATAGTTTGACCATGAAAGGCAGTAAAATCTTCATTGAAATCCAATACAAAGAAGTCAATGTTGTTGTATCTTGATTTGCGATCACCGTTATCAAAGAAGTAATCCAATAATGATCTTTTTGTTGTTGTCGAGTTAATTGAGTTATCATACTGCATGTATTCGTACTTTTTGTTAATTTCTTCAAAGTTCAAATAGTCCTTTTCGTAGTAGTAATTTGTGAGTTGTGCTGCTATTGATCTCCCTTGTTTATATGAACCAGCATTACCAGGTATAAATAGTACTGGAATTCCATCAATTTGTATCTCGTCATTACTGTTCATGGGATCTTTATCCAGACCTTGTTCTCTGTACAGATACAAATGATATTTATCAGCAAATCTTGTTTCTTTATGAGAGTTTATTCCGTTTAGCTTAGCATAAGAAGGATACATGTAAATAGCATCGCAATTTTGTTTATCTGCATTTTTAAAATTTATAAACAACAATGAGTACAACGTGCATACACTTATTAATATAAGCAAAACCATAGACTTTTTAGATTCATTTTTCAGTAGAAAACTAGAAACCCTTAGTCTTCTCAATGATCTAGCCATAGAGCTTATTCCAAATCTCATTATTCTTGCTTGGTTTATGAGGTTTTCATTGGTATTAAATGAGTTCGACTTTTCCCCTATAAGCTTTAGTTAAGGTAAATTTTTTTTTTTCATACTATTAAAGTGAACAATTTTTTTTAATATTTAAAAAATAAGAGTGATTTTATAGCAATTAAGTTAGTTAAAAGCATATGCTTCTATGAAGTAAACGATTGTTATAAGTTAATATATAAACAACCCTGCTTAGGAGGTTTCCTGCTTTTTGGTTCTATTGACAGAGCCAGTAGGTTGTTTTTCAGAGTTGTTTTTTTTTGTAGGTTTTGCTTTTTTTTTAACGTTGTTATTCGTAGCTTCATCAGTGTCATTATCATTAGTAGGGGTAGATGCATTACCAGATTGGTTTTGCATGGCCTTTTGTTTCATTTGTAGTTGCAACATCTGTTTTTGTTTCTTCTTCATCTGTTCAACAAATCTTTGTCTTTTGATTTGATCTTTTTTCACTCTGGCTACTAAATCTCTTCTGTATTGGTGTTGCGTTTCCTTCATCTTATCATAAGACTTGGTTCCTAACATGGTACTAAATCTTACAACTTGAGTTTCTTTTGAAATGTTGTTTAGTATCGATGATGATTCCAATAGAGTTGGTGAATGTATGTAATGGTCTATATCAAACTTCCATCTATCCACCATTCTTAAGTAACTATCTTTTTCGGAAGCGTAAACATCAATGACTTCATTGACTTGTAAACCACCATCAGTATTAACTACAGGAACTATAGCATTTTCTTGTTTTTCAATTTCATTGAAATCAAAAAACTCATCCAACACATCAGTGTGTTTGTTTTCAACTTGGTCCATGTGATTATATTGTTTATCAATAAATGTTTCATTGAATCTACTGATTCTTTTTCTGTTCAAAAATGGTAGTTCCTTTGTGTACTGTTTATCAAAAGATCCACTTCTTCCAGGCTGTTCTTGAAAAGAGCTAGGTTTCATTTCAGAATCAAGTTGATAAGTCTCTGGCATAATGTAATCATCAAAATTATCAACTTTAATATTTTTGCTTTCATTTTCCTTAAGGAATTCATCTAAATCATTATCAAATAATGTCATTGAAGAATCATTTCTAGCTTTTGATCCACTTTCCATTATTTCACCATCGGTAGTAATCACCTTAACGTTACCTTTGATTGCCTCCTTGTTGTAATAACGAGACAAATCTGGATTGTAAGCATTGCCAACTTTTGGATCTTTAGTAAAGTCAAATATTGGATTATAACTCAAGTTGAAAATATCAAAATCAGTTGTTGATAAACTTGAAGAAATTGCAGGACATCCAAATTCATTTAACATTCCAGATGGTATATTGAAATCAAAGCTTGGATTCATTGTGCTGTTAGTAAAGTTAACAAATTTGTTATTGCTATCTTCCAAGAATCTTTTTTGCATTGCATCCTCAAAAAATTTCTTATTTTGCTGTTGTTTGGCATTCAATAAGGTATCAACATTTCTCAGTTCATGTTCCGGAATAGTATTGTTTCTGGCCTCAGTATAAACAGAGCTTTTCATTCTTTGTTGCTGCAACAACTGCTGCTGTGACAAACTTCCAGAGCCCAAAGAGTTTGGATCCAAATCCTTAAGGACTTTAGACTTTTTATCAATAACAAAGGAGCTTCCGGATCCAATATTGTTGCCTTTTCCAGTTTTTCTCTTTTTATTTTGTTTTTCATCTTCTGCTTTAAGTTGTCTCTTCTTTGTTCTTTCTTGTTGAGCCTTCTTCTTCATTGCTTGTGCTTGACTTTGTTTCTTTTCAATCTTGACCTTTAGCTCTTCAATATTGTTTTCTTTAACAAAGTTCATTTCTTCTAATTGTATGTTTAACATTTTTCTTAATTTGAAATCCACACTTCCTACCAAATTATCACAAGTCTCACCAGTACTATTTACATATAATTTCTTTTTGGTTTGAGTGTTTAGATTAACTTCATCAATAATTATATTTTTGGCTTGTTCAGGAGTTAATTTAATAGCTTCTTTTCTTATATGTTTTCTTTGTTGGTATATCTTTTCCCAAGACATAAGAGCTTCATGCTTGATAACTTCTCTCTTAGTTACATCATTAATAATGTCTTTAGTTCTCTTCAACTGTTCTAGTAAAATATGTAATTTTTGAGAATTGATTTTATCCATTTTTCTAGTCTTTCTCACTTGTCTGATTTCTCTTCTTCTGAAACAGATATATGGATCATTATCATTTTTCTCTCCGCTTTTCTCAAATCTTAAATGTGGTCTTATAGTATCACCATGTCTTTCTAGTTTTCTAGATTTCCAATGCTCATATATTTGCTGTCCATGTTGTTTCCAAAGCTTAACAATTTCATTTTCCGATTCATGTGAAAGTGTTATATTAGTAATATCAGATTCCCAAATAAGCTTTATGTATTTGGGTATATTCAAGGATTGTATGAGATTTTTTTTCAATGTTACATTAATACCCTTTTCTTCATTTGTAGTGGTTGAACACAAATTAGATTTTATCAACGGATAGTGGTCTTTTAGTCTACTTTGAAAGATATTGCTACATTCATCAAAGTCTAAAATCGATGTAGGCTCAACAGTCAAAAAAGGTTGATGCTCGCTGACAATTTCCTCAAATATTTGACAAATCAGTTCAAATTGGTCTTCTGATAACTTACTATCAAGTTTACTTTGTTTTAAAAACTCTTCATCGATTTCATCCATCAAATATTCTATACCATAGCAATCTTCCAACGTTGCCGTGCTTATTATGTAGTGATTAGGACTATCAAAAGGTTTAATTTTTACATTTTCATATTGTGCCCAAACTTTGGAAGCGTCAGGTGTAGGGATATATTCATGTTTTGTTTTATTTGTATTCTGTAAAATTTTCTTTAAATGTTCTTCTTTTTCTTCATGTTTTTCAACACCTGTTTCAACTGATAAAACATCTTTATGATCTCCATTGACGGAAGGTTGTTCTATAACCGACTTTGGTGGCTGCTGTCCAAACTCTTTACCAAATGAATCTTTCCATTGAATAGATGTCATTATATGCATTTTCGCATTAATAGCAACCTTTTTTTGTCTCATAGATCTACTACCTATAGATTCCGCCAGCAGAGTATCATGTTGATCTTGGGTATTTTTTGTTGTTACATTGATGTTTTTAGTTTCTGGTGCGGCAACCACTTTTTTCCTTTTATTGGCTGCACTTCTCTGTTTTCTGGTAGCTGCCATTATGTTGTTTAACGAAAAAAAAATTTAAAAGGATATGAATTAATTAAATCGGTTAATTCTTCCAAAAACTTGATCACGTTTTTCTTCCTTTTTTGTATACCAAAACAAGCGTTGTATATGTTGCTTTTTTCGCTGCAAAAAAAGTCGACGAAAAATCTCTAAAATCCGAGTGTTAAAAAAAAATTTTTTTTTTTAAAAATTTCTAGGGTAAATCAACAAGATAATCTTACCTCTTAGTAGACTCTTGGAGACTGCAATACACTTGATGTATCTCGTTAGAATGTACTGCTTTACAGTTATAACGTCAGGTTGTTTTTCTGAGTCGTTATCAAATTGGTTTTCAACTTACCCTGTTACAGCTCTAAGTAAACACTAAAAAAAAATTTTTCTCGTTTCCTTATTTCGTCTTTTTTGTGCATTCGTCGCCTGTAGAACCAGCGCATAAAAAAAAAGTGTTACAAACAACAAATGCCAAGGGGGGGTATAATTGAAAAATTTTCCCTGTTTTACCTTCTGTTTAGGGCGATGAAAAAAGGACAAAAAAAATGGCAGGTTCTTGCGATCGTAATGTCCGTTTTGGTTAAGCAACTTGACTTTTTTTTTTTCTCCACCTGATTTGGACATCATGAGCCTAATAGGGAAAGTGTGCGGGTAACAAAGTATCGGACATAAGAATGGGATTAAAAGGTAAGAAAAGGTGAATTTGCTTATACATTTCCTATTTGGGAAATATTCAGTGTAAGTATATTTTGTAAGCATGATATGCGTTTGCTTCTACAATATATGCGCCAAAGTCCTTTTTTTGACAAAAAACGGCAATGAGTCCCCCGAAAATATGAACAAAATTTCACATTGCTTCACCAGGAAGGCAGAAAACGCTGCCTAAGGAAAAATTTGACGAGATTTGTTATTTCTAATAATGGGGAGTTTTCTTTTTTTTTTTTGTTCATGTTGGGTCCATTACTAATTTTTAATTATTAAAAGCTGAGATCATTACGGAGCAATACTTATATTGATAATTACGTTTCTTAATAAGAGTACCACTGTATTGAATAAGACGTAAACCAAAAAATAGGGTTACCCAAAAACAGATATATCAAATACACGTAACTGTATAAACAAAATGGACAATGATGTTTTAACTTTTACAGAGTTAATGGAAAAAAGACAAAAAGATGGAGTTATAGAAAATATAAATGAAATTACTAAAACTAATGACGACACAAAGTATCTGATTGAGCAGCAAGATCTATACAAAGAACTACTTCAGCAATTGACGTCTGAACTAGAAACGACAAATCAAAATGACTTTGTTCATCCTAGTGTTTTGCCTGATGATGATGTTATTGATGATGGAAGAGTTGTAGGTGAATTCATCATAAGTGAAAGTCATATTTTCAGAAATATTGGATCAGATTTATTTTTACCAATGAAAACAGAAGAATGCATAGATTTTTTGAAAGACAGATTATCAACAATGACAGAAACCAAGTTTATTTTGGATAACAAGCTGAATAATCTTGTAAGATATTTAAAAATTTCATATTCCATATTAGATTCAGATATGAAGGAATTGGCCGATGCCTGTATAGAACACAATGATTTGAAAAAAATGTTCAATGATGAGCAACTTATAGAAAAAAACCTTCAAACTGGTGATCTGATGCCTGCAGGTGTAGTAACCGAAGACAAAGAGGAGTATATTTTTAATGATGAATTTGGCTCTGATAATAATGACTCAAACGGAATAATGGAAATTGTTGAAGAGTTAGACGATAAAGGTAATACTATTGTATCCAAACTGGTAGAAGCAGATGAAAAGAAATCTGAAAGTAAACCTATTAAGAATGTTGATGAACGTGGAAAAAATTATCTGAAAAATAAAAAGAAAAGAGATAGATTGAAAGCTAAAAAACAACGATTAAGAGAAGAGCAATTAGCTATTGATGCCCAAATAAAAGAAGTCAAAGATATGAGTGAGATAACTGAAAAGGAAATTCAAGTAAAACCTACACAAAGTTCATCTACCAAGGAAGACACTCCTAAAGAAACTGATTTAGATATACCAATCATAAAAGAGGTTGATTTGAAAGATATTAAAATTTTAGGACCAAGAAAGAACATGGAAAGTGGTAATGTTGAAGTACCGGAGTATTTGAAACATACTGACCCTAGTAAACCTGCTATAGCAAAAGAAGACATTTTCCATATGAATGATTTAGTCAGTGCTCTTGAAGAAATGGAAATTATTGAAGAACAAGACCTTGATGAAGGCGATGAAGATAACGATAAAATAGTTTCAGATATTACTGAAACCGAAATTATTTTACAAGACATACATTATGATTATGATAAGTTAAACAAATATTTTGTTGATGAGGAAGAAGACATTAATTTAAATTTTGATGAAGAAGATTTGTACGACGAAGCTGATTTTGATGTTTCTAAGATGATATCTGAATCCAAAACAGATTCCTTTGCTGATAGATTTGAAAAATTGACATTGAACAACAAATTAAATAAAGTTGTAAATAATATAGATGCCAAACCAATTTTGAAAAGAAATCTGGGCTTAACAGTTATAGACGCTAATAATCAAAACAAAAAATCAGTTTCTTTTGCTAGTTCTTTACAAATCAAGGAATTTGAAAGTCATAAGCTATTCAACAGAAGAAATACCTTCTCTAACATGGCTTATTACATGTACTTAGACCAATCGATTGAAATTGAAATGGATGAAGTCACCATTTCAAATACAAATAAGAATAAATTGGTTAAGCATACCGATGACGATGAAGAAGAAGAATTACAAACTGAAAGTTTAGACCTTGGTGATATTGATGACATATTGTCTGATACTGTTAAAAAGTTGACAGGTGAAGATAATGTCGCTGTCAATGATATTGTGGTAGAGAATGAAGTATCTGAAGTTGTTGAACCAGTAGTACCTGAAAAAAAGAAGATGTCTAGATTTAAAAGAGAATCAAGAAGAGAAAAAAGAAATTCTTTGATTTTTACTGAAAATTCAGACTTTAATGTTTTTGGAAACAATGATACCGTTGAAAATGCTGTTGAAGAGGTTGTCTTTGAAAAAGACATTGTTTTTGATCACTCTGATAGTATTATAGAAGAGGTTCAAAATGAAGAAGAAGGTGATGATTCCTTTAATACTTTATACCAAAAGTCCTTACAAAAAACTGAAAGCTATTTTACTGAGGAGGAATTAGAAGAAGGTAGAGACTACGCACAAAACATATACATTGAACAGGAAGAAGATTTTGAAGAAGAAGAAGAAGATTTGGGACCTATTGATGAAGAAGAGTATGAAGCTCAAAAACAAAACAATGAGTTATTAAAAAAGGAAGAAGAAAAAGCTTTAAAGGAATTGTTGGAAAAACCATATGAATTTCCAGAAGAATTGATTAAGGCTATTAATGAAGACAAAGACATTGAAATTATTCAAGAACCTAAAATAGACTATTCTCAGTTTAGAACAACTGATGAGATGGCCGAAGCTTATAACATGGGTTTATATGACGACGAAAAAGATGAGTTTTCAAACAAAAATTTCCAAAGAGTTGAGGGAATGGCTATAGATTATACCGATGATTCTCACAAAGGATATATCATTGAGAAATTGGATGACTTCAAAGGTTATAACGAACAAGTTGAAGTCTTAAAAGATGATATTGCTGAGTTTATTCATAATACCACCAATGTAAACAAGGAAGAAGAAGATGTAGATAATGAAGATGATAAGCAAGTCATGGTTGATATCGTTGAACACGAAATTGAATTTGGTAGTGAGACTGACGATCATAATGAAGACGAAATGAACTACTTTCAAGTAAGCGATTTGAACGATGATTATAGATTAAATGAAGATGTTTTAAGAGAGGATATTTCTAAAGAATATCAAAGATTAAAGCAGAAAATCATCAAATCTCAAAAGTCTGAAGAATTAGAAATATTGAAGAAACAAGCATATCAAGTTGTCAATGATGTTACAGAAAACGAAGATCCTAGACAATTTGAATTATTAGACGAGGTTGGTAATCCAATTAAAAAAAGTAGATTTAAACAACAAAGAATTAAAATGAAACTTTAGTAAAGTTTCTAACAACCATAAATACTATTTCAGGATCATTCTTTTAATTGTGATTTCTCTATATATTTTGAGGTTTAATCAATATATAATTTCCTGTTTAGGTAATTTTTATATATTCATATATTTCATTATATTTCTCACTTGTTTAATAGCCAAATTCTCCACAGAAATGACAGTAAAACATAACTATTAAAGATGTACTCTTTTTTTGTGTTTAATTTGCAAGTGGTTTTGAAAGCTGCTAAGAATCATAAGTTTAAACTTGTATTTCATACAATCAGTATTTTAAAGCAAGAACCAAAACAGTATTGATTTGTTATTTATAGTGATAGCTGAAACACCACTGTAGAGGTTTCCCACAAAGACATTTGGTATTAAAGTTAGTTGTTGCTAAGGTATTTATAGCTTTTTTTTTTTTTTTTTTACATTATACATATACGTTAAAATCTAAAACATATATTTTTGTATATGAGTCAATCAGCTTGTATATTCTATGGTGATACACCAGTTTGTATATTTGCGTCTTGGAGAATCAGTTATACAAACATATCTGTTATTAACATATCAAGCAAAATTAGCAGTGATGGTATTATATCTTGGAAATCAGATAAATTAGGCTCAAATTTCTACACCCCAAATTTGTTTATCAAAGATATTTTTAACAATTCGAATAGTATACAATCAATTTTAAACAATGATTTCAAAATTAATTATATTTTTTTGTCTTGTGATTCTATTTTTGAATTAAACAATGTTTGTGATTGTTTAAATGAAATCATAAGTAATGAAACCATTATTTTTGTTGAAAGTAACTTTGCAGTTGATCTTGATTTGCATGTTTACAAACACTACCAAACTAAGTTTCACAAGAATGTAGTTGTTTTCAGTGTTCTTTCAGATTTAGAAGGTAGAAAATTAACTTCTGGCTCATACATATTGCTTTCAGAAAATATTAATTTCTATTTTGGTTTGAGTTATGTACAAAATGCTAACTCGTTTAGTGATGATTTTTCAATTTATTTAAGTATTATGAACAAACAATTTAGTAAGACTGATTCTAGCTTCCATTTATTCATTGATGCAATGAATGCAACAAAAGAGGCTATTATTTTTTTACATAAAATTTCACTTCAATCAAATGAGTTGGCAATACGAATATGGAACAACATTATACCTAAAATAATATTTAATATCATATCCATCATATATGAAGATACTGACTATATTCATTTTATGGATGAAAACAAATCACTTGCAAGAGATCTTAGTGAAAACACGCTTAAAGAAATAACCAAAATAGCATTTGCACAATGCAATAATGACTTTGAATTGATAAACCCTTCGAAAGAAAAAGCAAATTTATTGAATTTTGACCAGCAATTTTTACCGTTTGTATCAAGCTACAAAGAACTTGAAACAAGTAACATGAATTATGACCACTTAGTTGACTTGATATTTCAAAGTCACAAAAAATTAAATGCTGAAAAACACAACAAAGATTCTCCTGAATATGTTACTTTTTCATTTGAAGCATACTGCTTTTATCATAAAATTGAATATCCAGCATCGATTATGTTTTCTCAAATATTTGCTTTAAGCAAGAAATATTCCTTAGAGTCAATGTGCTTAAAATTTTTAAGTCAATTTTACGAAAGATTATGTATTCTTTCAGGAATGCCGTTCTACTTAAGTGATAATGATAAAAAAATTAATGGTTTAGAAACAAATGCAAATTTAAAAAAACAAAGTCTTATTTTTGGTAGATCAAACATAACATTAACTGGAAACCTCAGTGTTTCTGAAAATAATCAAGGAAAAGTTAAAAGAAAGGTGAAAGAAAAGAGAAAATCAAAAGCCAAAAAAAAGTCTAGCTCTATTGAAAACGAGCTAAAAACTGGTGAAAAACTCAATTCAGCAGATTACCTAGTTGACGATATAGCAGCCTTATATCTTGATGCGCTTGATACTGTAGATATTTTACAATCATCTGCACCTCTTGTGCATAAAGCAGATGTGACTGGTAATGACTCTGACTACTCTGTTTATGCATACACAACAGCAAGTACTTCATCACTGAGCAAAGATTCAGATTCAAAAAACTTTTTCTCTAATTCTGAATCAGATTCTAATAGCTCGTATGGTATAATAGCGAGTGCTAAAAGCCAAAATCATGATAGCAATGATAGTAAAAAATTAGATAGAAGCAAATTTGAGCAATTAAAAAAGAAGCGGTATGAGATTCCTAAAAAGGCTGGAACATATGAATCACTAATAAGCTTGAAAGAATACTTTGATAAAAGTAAAAAAAGTTTTGATAAAAAGCCTTCAAATATTTTAAAAATAATGACTGTTGATGTTGAATATGAAATGATGAAAAGGTTATCTCACAACTATGAAGTTGAAGACAAATCCAGGTATTCTGGAATATATTTAAATAATGAGATGTTAAAGAATATGAATAGCCAAATGTCATTCAACTCTGTTGGTTCTGATGTAGCCATATCGCTTCAGAAAAAAAGAAAAGAATTAATGCAAGATATAGGTAGATTCAGAAGATATAAAATAGAGCATAGTATGAAAAAAGACCAAATGGAATTTATGAGGATCATGGAAGAGAAGTTAAATGATGGGTTAAAACAAAGCTCGACAAATAGATTTAGTTACACGGATAGTATTACTAAAATAAATAAAAAACATTTAGAAGGAAAAACTCAAAATTTAATAGAATACAAGAAAGAAGAAGAAGAAGAAGAACAAAAATGATAGTTACATCCATAAAAACAACCAAAACTCAAAACGTTTATTCTTTTAAAATTAAAGAAAAAAATATATTAATTAGCATTTAAATATATCATATTTATTCATATAAATCTTCATCTAATCTAGCAGCAGGATTCTTTTCAATGAAGTCTAAAGAAACTTTATGACCTAACAATTCTCTGATATTTTGAACTTTATATTTGATCATGGTTGGTCTTTCCAAAGATAGACCCCAACCTAAGACCTTCAAACCTCTTGGAAGACCCATACTTTCTAACATTTCAGGTCTGAACATACCGGAATTACCGATTTCAACCCATTTCTTTAAACCTTCGTGCCAAGAGAAAATTTCCATGGATGGTTCTGTGTAAGGATTGTAAGTAGGCTTGAACTTTAAGTTTTCAACACCCATTTTGCTGAAGAAATCTTCCATGAACTTGATCAAAGAACCCAATGTGATATCGTAGTCGGCCAAAACACCTTCGACTTGGTGGAATTCGGCTAAATGGGTAGCATCAACAGCTTCGTTTCTGAAAACTCTTTCAATAGAGAATAATCTGGCAGGTTTTTGGTCTTTGGCCAATTGATGTAACATAGCAGCAGAGATAGAAGTGGTGTGGGTTCTCAATACTAACTTCTTGGCTTCTTCTTCTTTCCAGTTGTATCTGTAACCTATGGAGTCAAAAGCACCTTGTTCGTGAACAGCTTTAATATTTTTGATGTATTCTTTGTCTTCAGGTAAGTCTGAGGTTAATGGATTTTTCAAGTAGAAAGTATCTTGTAAGTCTCTGGCTGGATGTTGTTGAGGAACGTATAAAGCATCAAAGTTCCAGAAAGAAGATTCAACATATTGGTTTGATGGCATTTCAGTGAAACCCATGTTGAAGAAAATTTGTCTGAATTCTTGTTTAATTTTATTAAGTGGATGTAAAGCACCTGATTCTGGTAAAGCACCTTGAGAATTGAAGTTCAAAGGTTTGAACTTTAAATCTTTATAAGAACCTGAGGAAATCATTTCAGAAGTTAATTCTGTTTCAGGCTTGATCAAATCAACAGAGAAATCAGTTCCCTTGGAAACCTTATAAGAAACAGTCTTCTTTTGGTTGATTAACTTTCTCTTTTTTAAATCTTGTAAAGTTTTGTTATCAATAGTTTCAAGTTCGTTCTTTTCAATAAGATTCAATTGATCTCTAGTAATATCAGTTAAATCAGTTTTTTCAGAGCCTTCCTTAATAACTAAGTTACCATCACTGGTCTTGGTAATCCAACCATTTCTGAAAGCCTTAGCTTGACCCAATTTGATTTCATTAGCAGTCATGTCTTCGCTCTTGAAGTTCTTATCTTTCAAAGATAAAGAACCAATTTCGGATAATAAATGTATTAATCTTAGTTCATAAGAACCCTTCTTTACGATTTCTTGACCTTCTGCGGTTAAATCATAGTAAATGGTTTCTAATGTGTTGTATTTAATCTTATCGTAACTGACTAAAGAGTTTAAGTTAGCAATAACATCTTGAGAAGAAACATCTGGGTATTGAACCTTGGTGGATTCAATAGTGTTTAAAGTGCTTAAATCCTTTAAAATTTGTAATTGAAAAGCTTCACTGGACATATTGAGGTATACTATATATTATTGTGTATATAAAATCACTGTTGGATCTTGAATATGTTGGTTTTCTTTGCTTGGGGCTTAACAATCAAATATATGTAGTTGATGCTCTTAATGAGTAAGTATTTAAAAAAAAAGTCGGTATTTCATGAAAGCTGCTAGGAAAAATTTTCCATTCCCAAAGCTTGAGAACGAAAAAAGAAAAAGAAGAAAATTTTTCTGAAGCGCTCGAAATTGGCCGTGGTGGCAGCCCAACTAGTTACCCGAACATTATATAAACTATCCATAAACAGTAACATTAACAGTAACATTAACTCCCGTATTCTTTAAGCAAACTAATCATATCCACGTTGTTATCGTCTAACTTGTTTATTAGTTTTTGGACTAGGATGCTCTCAAGATTCTTGAGTTGAGCCTCTTGGTCTATTTCATTATCTTCATTTGATTCCTTGGTATCCACACTGATATCAACCAATTTGTTCATAAGCAGTTCTTTCAAATGATACAGCTTAGTGAATTCTTGGTCAAGTTCGTTATATTCATTTGTTAACACGGCTTCATTTTCATTTTTTAGGAAATTTCTGTAGTCCAGAAGCTCTTGTGTGCTATACTCTTCTAATTTCACAGCTTTTATTTCTTTTTTTAATAGTAGTGTATTTAGTGCCTGGTCTTCATTCGATAAAACATTCTTGAAAGCCTTTAATTTCACATGATTGAATTGATCATCTGTTTTAATTTTGTTGTTGCTCAAAACGTTGTCGTAGTCTAAAAAGTTGCATGGCATAGTGTTGTTTCTTATAAACGTGTCATAGTTAATAGCAGTATTGTTATTTGTAGACATCGGTGTAGTATTTTTTTTTCTTTTTTCTTCGAGTTGGTCTTTGCTATAGTTGCTTTCTTGAAACATATAAGAAAAAATTACATTACCCCCCTTGGGTTGTAGAATGCTCATTCTTTATCAGCAATTAGTTAAACTTACCCGAATATCTGTTACATATATCCGTTTTCAGACATGTAAAAGCGTAAACCAAAACATAAAAAATGCACTATACATCGTAGAAAACCACAATTTTCCTGGTATCAAATCTGTTTTCACGTCTTCATTAATTGTCAAAGATTGAATCCATATCATCCAACTATTCGAAAATCATAGTAAATTCAACCTGTGCTTCTACATATAATTAAAGCTGAAATCAATACTTTTCTTTTCTTTTTTCCCATGCTATGTTATTTTTTCCCCTTAGGGAAACATATGAGATCGGGGGAATAGTAGAAAAAATGTTAGATATGAGATGTTCTTCACAAGTATTAAAAAGTGAATAAATGAACCAAAAAAAAAGTCAAACTTCCCCCATACAAACAACAGGATTCGATGCTAGATTTAGATAAACTTGACAATTTATTCAACGAATTAGATACAATTAATCACTCTTTGAAAAAGGAAGATGACAAGACATTAGAGCATAACGACGATATACTGCACTTTGAAAATACTGTCACCAAGCATGATAGATTCAAGGAGATTGAAGATAATTTGAAAAAGCTTCCTAAACTGAACAACACCTTCGACAAGCTATGCTACACAGAAAAAGATGAAAAAGATGTTGGGATAACCATACAAGATGATGTGCACAAAACAAGCAAGACTAGTAAGAAAAACGAGTATGAAGTATTCTACGACAAGGAACTAAAAAGAAACCTATTATTACTGAAAAATAGACATGCACTAGATCCAAAGAGACATTACAGAAAACTGAACATAAACATGGATAACATAAAAGACTACAAAGTAGGTACGGTAATCGGAGATATGTTTGACAACGGTAAAAGACATGGTGGTGTAATGAACAAAACTTACATAAACGGATCGATGACCAACAGCATGGTTAACAAAGTTGATAAAAACAAATCCATTCTGGGTAACTATCTAGAAGACAAGGACACAGATAAATACTTCAAAAGAAAATACTTTGAAATTCAAGATTCCAAAACCAAGTATGGGAAGAGTAAGTATAGATTCAAAAACAAGAAATAGAGCCATTTTTCAATGTTGGTTCCCAAATAGGAAATGTTAAGTCCGGATAGACCTAATGCTCTTGTTTTTCACCAAAACGAGGCAAAACAGATTCCCGAGCCCTTTAAAAAAAAATACAGCCATATAATTACACTTTCCCCTAAGAGGAAATATATAGGACAAGAGTCACACACCTATAAAAGTAATATAAACACAGATTTATAAAAGAGAAAATAGTCATAAATAACCATTAAAATATATATTCTGTATAAGTATGACCAGCTCTAATCGTAGTAGATCGAACTCTTCTATACATATATTTGAAGACCACATAAACCAAGGGATTTCTAATACTATAAAGACAATGGAACAGGATGCAAATGAACCAGAACTACAGAGATCTAGATCAGCCAGTAGTGTGGCTAGTTCAGTGAATGATTTATTCAAACACAGAAGACTTTCAAGAATGAATTCTAGGGACAACACACCCATACCGCATCAAAAACAATCATTTGAATATTTGAATAAATCCTTATCCAGCAACAACAGCTCTATAACTGGATTTAGCAATCAACAAGACAATTATGACATTGTAAATAGACAGAATTATGAGCAAAACGGTTTCATAGGTCTTATACCGGATAACGACCTAATATTTCCACATCAAACCAGAACAAACAAGAGGCTGAGTATATCAGAAAATATACTTAATGAGAACACTATGAGACCACAGTCATCCTCTTTTTCAAATTACAATATGAAACCGGGATTTTTATTAAAAGACAATCTCATTAACCAACCTGCTTCGAACAATGATTATTTTGCAGACGTTGACGTTCATAAAATAAGTAATCTGGATTTGTTTCATTACAATAAAAACAATAACAGCAATACAGCAATAGCTGATGAAGACGATGACTATGAGTCATTAGACTTATTTCACGAAAACGAACACCTGGATAATTTTCAAAAAAATGGAAATGAAAATGGTTTCCAATGCGACTTTAATGAATTAACAGATATTTTCTCAGGTGTATTCACAACCAAAGAAGGAACCTCTCATAATGACTTCAATGGTTTCAATCCTAATAGTTTCAGCTTTGACATAGATACTCCGTCATCGATGAACAGTCATACAAATTTCCATAATCAAAACATAACTTCAGATCATGAAATAACAAATAACAAAGAAGTAGAAAGCTTGAAACAGGAAGAATGGCATAACTTACTGACAGATGTCAATAAACCAGGCCTGATTAGCAGAAAATCTAAAAATAATAAATCTTCCAAAAACATTGCTGATGAAGTGATTAGCAAAAGCATACAAAAACCAAAATCACGTAGATCCTCCAGTGTTAGTCACGGAACTAACAAAAATGATTTTCTGTACAAGTTTGATACTTCAGAAAACATAACTCAAGTTTTAACCGATAAAACTAAGAAGACACAACCAAAAAAGAAAACCAACCCTTCTCAAAATTATCTTAGTGAACAGGTTTTCATTGAAGATGATATACAAATGAATAGTAAACCTAGTTCAGATGCACCAGGCTTTGATCCACATCATACAATACTTGATACTAAACCTAAAAAACCCAGACGTAAATCAAACAATCAAGATTTATCAGTTCCTGCTATATCAAAGAAAAATGAAGTTACTACAGGACCGTGTTCTAATTGCGGTACTGAAAAGACTCCATTATGGAGAAGATCTGTAACAGGAGATCCTTTGTGTAATGCTTGTGGGTTGTTTTACAAACTACATGGTGTCAACAGACCTTTAAGTCTTAAAAAAGACGTGATACAAAGAAGAAACAGGGCTAGTGTTACCAAAGCTGATGAAAGCGATCCTAAAGAATAACAAAAACAAAAATGAAAAACAGAGTTTTTTTGCTAATTATTATTTTCCTCTTTTTGTTATTAGTTTTATATATATACATGAGTTATTGAAAATACCTATTACACTGGCTCTCCACTTTTTATGGTCAATTCGTTTTCCACTTTATGAAATACAGTTTTATGACGAGGATATTTTCGTGTTAAAGCTGTAAAGGCGTCTTCATATTTCTTCAATATTGTTTCAGACAATTGTTCGTCTTTGATGTTAAGTTTATTCATATGGCTTATAAAAATTTCAGATAAGTTCTTCATACTTTTCATCAAAGAAGCTTCGTCAACAAAACCTTTTTTATACCCATAAACAAACCATGTTCTTAAATACAAATCGTATGTGTTCAGCAAAGAAGTTTTATCTGTTATTAGTGCATCCATGAAGTCTTCTGACAAATGCTTCATTCTCATTGTATTGACTACACCGGGATTGTGTTCATATAAATAAGATAGATCAGCTAGCCACTTGTTGAAAACAAATCTATTATGTTTGTTGTATTTCAGGAATTCATTAGATAATATGTATTCTTTCATGTACATGTATAAACCATGGGTTTCAGCAGAAGCAGTCAACAAAACATTGAAGTGTTCAATCAAATTGGCACTCCAATAATATTTCGTTTCAGAATTTTTTATTGCATTATAAAATACTTTCATGGATTTACAGTTTTCAAAATCAGGATCGTTTTTGGTTATCAATTCTTTTATAGCTTTTAATTCTAAATTCACTTTGTCATTTAAAGGATCTACGCAATCAGCAAAAATAAAATATAAAGTATTCATCAATTCTTGTTTGGTTTTTGGATCAGTCATTTTCAAAAATATTTTATTTTTTAATGTTGAAATGATCTGCAGCAAGGACCCTTCGTCTATAACAGCTTGAGATTGTAAAATCATGTGGGTATATTCAAAGAATTCAGTATCATTCAAAACAGTACTCAAATTCTCTACATACATTCGTTGAATTGTTAAACTGAAAATCTCTTGCTGAGAATATTTCTTTTTCATATCTCTTCCATTGAAATGATATTCGAGCTTACCGGTAGCCTCGTCTATATAAGTATCACCGTCTTCGAAATCATCATCATCAAAGACTTCACTTGGTTTATTCTCTGTTTCTAAAGTTTTTTCATAGCATTCTTTTATAATTTTTTTGGCTTTAGGGCTAAGCTCATGATCCACTTCATACAAAGATACACTCAAAGATCTCCACAACATCTCGTATAAACTGTTTACAAAGGCATTTGTGTAGTTAGAAGAAGTAATACGAGAAGCATTAGAAATCAATTTATCCATAAATTCGGCTGTACTAGCAAAACTCAAATTTCTACTACTGAATCTGAATGCATTAATCAAAACTTCCTCAAGGCATTGTACCTTACTAATTAAAAGATTTTCACGATCATTGCTGGCAATAGCATTGATGATATTATTTATGAGATTTTGATAAAAGGTGAATTTACTATTTTTTTTCAAATAAATGTACCTGTCTTCCTTTCTGGAAGTAGTATTAACAGCAAACATTGAGGAATATGAAAAATCTGTAGGTAGCCACTTATCTTTTAGTAGCTTTTTGAAGATATAAACAGCAGCATCATAATCATTCAAGTCTTTGATATAATGAGATAATAATTTATTTACATGGACAGTTTTTTGTTTTTCAGTAGGAAGTCTTTTTAACAGTAACAAGTACTTAAAATATAGCTTTCTATTTAATAACTTTTCAAAAGTATCATTCATAATCATAGAATTCGAAAGTTGATTGTTGGATATACCTAACATTCTATTTTCAAATTGCATTATAAGTGATAAATCCAAGTTTGGATGGTCTGTGTCTTGTAAAAGCTTGTAATATATCAAAATATCATTAACTTCATTAGGTCCTATTTTAGTATTCTGTTCTTCTTCAGTTAAGTTATTCAAAAAAGTAGTAACTTCATGGCCAGGCTTACTGAAGAAAGACTTAACTGTTCTGGGTGAGGTATTTTTAAATTGCGTAGAAGCAAATCTCCGATTTACAATGCTGTACCACCTAATCATTGGTGTGACTTCTTAATGTTGTGTTGGAGGTCTTTTATGAAACTGTTAAAATGATGAAGCAAATGTCCGATGGACTTTATTAAGTGAAAAAAAAGAAATTTGGATAGTGGAACAGAAGAGACGAAAAGTTACCCCAAATTAAAACTGTAAAACATTTCCCTTTTGGGAAATAACTAAATGTAGCCTTAAAGCGCAGTATATAGAGTAACTACTGGATAAATAGTTGTAATGAAATCTTGCTGCCGATAGAAGAAATGCTAATATTTAATTGTTTGATAGTAGTGTGATGATTATAGTATATAACCACGTCTGGAATACTCAGAAAATCAAAAAAGAAAATAAAAAAAAACAAACAAACAAATAAGATGATTATTAGAGTTTGTTACGGTTGTGAAAGTTAGTATGAGCTGGTACAGCAAAATCCATCTTATTATGCATTGGACCTAACAAATCAGCTATTCATACATTGTCCATCATTGTGCATTTTAAGTTACAGCTGTTCAGAACACTTGTTTATCATCCCAAAAGCAGGCTTTGCAGTTGTTTTTTTTGAAATTTTTTTTTTCTAATCGATATATGATCTTCATTTATTACTGAATCACTTAAAAACTATGTTTTAATTTTCTCATTTGGAGACATTCATCCATGGTTTAGTAGCATCGGTCTATACTGGGAGATGATCTTGGTTGATGCTCTACTTGAAAAAATCGTGTTTTTTTTTGTTGTTGTTTTTTCGGACTTAAAAAAACAAGTGCTTCAGTGAATTCTTTGATTATGGTGAATATGTTTTGCCAAACGCCAAAATCATCCAAACACTTTTAAATTGTTGAAAAAGCATAAACAATTAAACCCATACAACAATGAGCAACTCCAGAGGAAGACTAATTCTAATTGAAGGTTTGGATCGTACAGGTAAAACGACCCAGTGTACCCTTATCAACAAAAACTTGAATTTCGACTACTATAAGTTCCCAAATAGAGAAACGCCAATCGGAAAGATAATCAATGAGTATCTAACCCAAAATATGAAGTTATGCGATCAAAGTATACATTTATTATTTAGCAGTAACAGATGGGAGCTTCAAAATGAAATAAAAACTAAATTGGATGCAGGTATTGATTGTATTTTGGATAGATACGTATATTCAGGATTAGCTTATAGTGCAGCAAAGAACATAAAAGGAATGGATTTGGATTGGTGTTTGCAACCAGATATTGGATTGCTAAAACCAGATTTGACTATTTTTTTGACTAATGATTCATTCAATAACAATGAAGGTTTTGGGGAAGAAATATATGAAAATACAAAATTCCAAAATGATGTCAAAAACATCTTTGTTAACAAAATATTCACCACCAATTTTGAAAATGTTGATTACTTGAATGAACACTTTAAAAACATCAATGTCACTGGGCTAAATATTGAAGAAGTATACAAAGTCATTGTTGATATAATTGATAATTTCAAAATAGCCAATGACGAATACTTGTACTTCTAAAAAAAAATTTATTCAATTTCCATTGATTCTATAATATCGTTGATAGCCATGTTGTTGTTTATTATATTTGATTCCGAACTGTTATTATTGAACTTCAGGTCTATATTTTCCACTAGTTTATGTATTAATATATTATACTTAGGTAAAACTACATCCGAATCGTACCCTATGATGAAGTATAAGTTAGAATATTGTCTATATATGATATTTGATTTAAAAGAATCGTCTATTTTGAAGTTGTTATCAAACCTATTCTTCAGCTTCAAAATCTGCTGATAGATTTCTAGTATTTTAAGGTTGTCTAAAAGAACTGTATTTTCACTCAAATATGTCTTCTGATATCTAAGGATACCTTTATCGTTGATGATTATTAAGAACTGTATCATGTTTTGTAAGTAGTTCTTTGCAGGTTTCGTAGTTTTCATATAGCTAGGGGATTTTCCTTTTCAATTTTCTTTAATATATATTTTTTTTTTTTTCAAAGTTTTATTCTATAAGCGTGAAATATGATTAATACAGCATCCAATGACTAATAAACTTTATGGCATTATCATTGACACAACTGCTTAATAGTGCTACAAATGTGTCTGATTTTGATATATTATTTGATGGGAAACAGCGCAATCTTTTATCCCTGAATGAGTTTGCCGCTGATTTGATAGATGATTTGAATATACTTGTACAAGACTTATTTATATACTCAACCCCTAGTAAAACTGTATTAAGTTGGGATGGTAGCATCAATACTATGCAAAATACAAACAAGTTTACAATAATAATAAACAATAAGAGATTATTTGATGAAGTGAAAGACTGTAAAATGCTTCAGCTTTCCTCATATCCTACGAATGCATCTAATAATGTTCAGAAATACAACTTAATGATTCATAATAAACAAAGTTTTGATCACATAAGTAATAACCAAGAGGTATACATAAATAGGCTACCTGAATTTAAAAGATTTATTTTTACAAATACAAAGGATTTTATAATTATGAACAACAAGTCTATAGAATGTACCTTAAAAGGTAAAGAAGGAGATGTAATAAAACTAAATTCTGATGTAGAACTACACATTAATTATTTTGATAATCACATCAAAGTTCACAATAAAATTTTGGATAAAGTGGACAGTAGTTATGTGTATTTGTCTAATTATTTGTATAGTTTAATAAGTAAAAATACAAGTTTATCTAAAGACAATAAAGTTTTGGAAAATTTCAATATTGATAAAGTCAAAGCTATAGAAGAACTAGACGATTTCCAAATTTGTATAAACTATTTAAATTTGGTAGATAATCAACTACAGACTATTGGAACAAATGATGAAGAATTCGAATTGAATTTAAATGCTTCAGTAACTATGCAAAATAAGACCATTGAAAAATATGAATATTTGATTGGTAAAATAGTCATAAAAGATATCAACTTAAAACCTGGTATAAATTTTTTGAATTTAAATAATAACAAAAACTATGAGCTTCATAGACTATGTTTTGATTGTGCTTTGTTTGGTTATAGGGTAATATTACTGGATATTCCATTTTTACTAAATACTATAAGTGATAAAAAACTAAGTATTTCTGATATTGTGAACATCTACATTTTAGGTAGAAAAACAGAACTGAAAAATTATGATGATAAAGATAATAACAGTATTTACGAAGTTCTAAGGGTATTCTTTTCTCAGTTTAAAAAATTAGTCCCCAAACTAAACAAAAATATTACAATAATCTTTAAAAACTGTGATTATTTGTTTAAAAATGATTTGTTTAAAAACGAAGAAGAAATTAATTCCAACTATTACAAATGGCAGAATTATTTTTTGGAATTCAACAAGTTTATGGAAAAGAAAATTATAAAAGATGACTTTAATATCCAGATGCTAATACACAGTGAAGATTACGATGATGATACTAAAATTCCTAGTTTTTTTGATGATTTGTACTTAGTAAATAATAAAATCAGCAATTTGAATATAGTTTATGAAGAAAACATTAATGATTATAGAGATTATCTCAATGCTTCCAAAATGAATGAAAATTATGTTGAATTATCTAAAAGACCTTTGAATATCAGTGAAATTACATCAAAAGATACAAATACTTTGAATAAACCCATTTACGGAATATCAACAACCATGGTAAAAATAAATTCAATTTTTGAAAAATCTGTATTATACAAAAAACTGTATCAAATTGAAAGCAATCAAAATTTGAATATTTTGTTATATGGATTACCATCAATGGGGAAGACTTTAATAATTAATCAATTGGGTAATTTATTGATAAAAAAATACAGAATTATTCCAACAAATTCATACTTTAAGTATCACAACACCTTATCTTTGATTAGTAAGTACATTGGTGAATCTGAAAAGAACATACGTTCGATTTTTTCACAAGCTCGTGAACATATTAAAAATAATAACTCTTTGTATTTCATTGTTCTTGATAACATTGATACTTTGTTGCCCAGAAGAGGAAATGACAATTCTAACATTACGGACAAATTGGTGAATACTTTTTTGACTGAACTAGACGGTATAGATTCGTTGATTTCGAACAAAAACTTGATAGTGGTTTGTGTCACTAATAGACCAGACAAAATTGATCCTGCTGTTTTAAGACCTGGAAGAATAGAAAATCACATAAAAGTTGAATACGACGAAAATGACTATAGAGATCTAGTAGAAAGCTCTTTAAAAGACTACGAATTAGAAGGCGTGAATGTTGACGATATTGTAAAAATGAAGGATTCATTAACAGTGGGTGGCTTACTGAAAACATTTAATGAGTGCAAAATGAACGACAGCGAGTTAAAAGTAGAAGAGTTGGCCAAAGAAAAGAGTATTATTCTTGAGTTTAACAGATATTTTGACAAATTTGAAAACAAAGTAGACATGGAAAGCGTTGATACAAAAGAAAGCTACGTCTAATCAAGCTTCTAATGATATCTAAATCCGTAATATATACATTATGTAGAGTTTCAGATTGGTAAGAAATACTGGTGTACTACAAGCAACCAGCTTTAAGCCCCCTATAAAAACGTATACATGCCAGTCGAACATTCCTGCCTGGCTAAAGCCCTTCTGCAACGTTGCTTACACTATGTTCATCACGTGACCATATCTCTTTCCATGCACTCTGCTCCGTGGATTTCACCGCTTCATTGCTATGGTTTCCCAATTAGGAAACTCTCTCCGAGAAATCCACCACGACGTGTATTTCGGTCTACGTAATGTTTACGGAATTAAGCATCTCTCAATACTGCTCATCGAAATAAAGCGGTTAGCGTTTCCCTTACCCCCTGATTTTGCCAAATGGGCGAGAGAAAAAAAAATTATACTAAAAGATTCAATAGACATTTATTTAAATAGTCGCACAACTAATTTAAAATATTTAATAACGGATTTAGCAACCAATCAACCCAATATATAGTATTCCATATGGCTGATACTAACAACTCCTTGTCTAAGGCCACAACGTCTTTATCTTTGAATGATCACAAACCTACTAAGTCTTACAAAAAGTTCACAAATTTTTTCAGTAGTAAGAAAGATCTCAAACAATTGAAGCCAAGTCAAACTTTGAACGATTTAGATACCTTAGTTACAAATAAAAGAAAACCACATAACTCAAATCCGTTTATGAATAAATTAAACAGTCCGCACAAAGAAAAACCTTTAGTTTACAATCCTTTCGGCACATTATCTAATAAACCTACCTTTTCCACAACATCTTCACAACACTTAAGCAGCTCAAATAATAATTCCAGAGAAAATACAAATAGTTCTCAGCAAAGTTCATTAGGATTTTACATGACTGAAGGAAAGCAGCATTTATTAGATTTACCGATTTTGGATCCTAATGAAAAGTTGCCTTCGATTTACAAGAGTTTGAACGACAATTTGTTTGATGATTTTGAATTGTTGAACAATGGAAAGACTATTGGACAGGGTGGTTCATCAGAAGTGAAAATTGTAAAGAACAAACCACTAAAAAACATTTATGTTTTAAAGAAATTTAAACTTTTGGATAATGAAACTGATGATCAATTTTACAACAGAATATTGAAAGAATATTTGGTTTCCAAAGTGTCGATGGGTAATATCAATATTATTAATACCTTCCAAATATTGAAAATATCAACTACCTCCAATATGTCCAGAGGATGGGGTTTTATAATGGAATATTGTCCACAAGGTGATTTGTTTTCGTTGATCACCTCTAAACAATGGCATTTATACAAATTCGATGAAAAACTATGTCTTTTTAAACAAATAGCTGCTGGTGTCAGACATCTTCATCAATTGGGCATAGCCCACAGAGATTTAAAGCCGGAAAATGTTTTAATCCATGATAGTGGAGTAATTAAAATAATTGATTTTGGTATTAGCATATGTAATTTTGATATTGAAAAGAAAATATTGGGGATGGAAAGTGTTGAGATGAGTAAAACAGATTCTAATAACAATTTAATAGAAACAATGAATGGAATCAAAAAAGAAGAAGGTAAGGAGCCCATTATTTGCTATACATATGCTGGTTCTTCTCCATATGTTCCTCCGGAAGTGTTCAAGTTCAATGATAAACAAACTTTGCTCAAGCCATTGAGCATAAAAGAGAAAAATCTAGGTTACGATGCCAAATTGTTTGATTCTTGGTCTTTAGGTATTTTGTTATACACAATGTTAGCGACAAAAAATCCATTTAAGGAGCCTACTAAGCAAGACCTGTTTTATAGGGAATACAAAATTATTTATGATCAATGGGCACAGTATACTAACAATGATGGATATCCTTTAGGTCCTAGTGTGGAGTCCAAGTTTTTCCAAAACTTCAAAAGCAGAGATTTGTCAAGAATATTCTGTAAACTGGTAGCAATTAATGTTGAAGAGAGATATGATATGGATGCTCTATTTAAGGATCCATATTTTGATAACATCAAAACATGCATTGATTTAAAGGAACAAAATGAAGATACTTGCTATGCCTTAGCTCATAAAAAGGAACCTTTGTTGATATCAAAAATACTACAAGACTCTCAAAAAGAAAGCAATAAAATTGAAGACGTAAAAATTGTGG
>ERZ794936.201-NODE-201-length-35658-cov-7.432155_pt1 | contig 35658 bp, 18 predicted proteins | sample MGYA00511083_ERZ794936 | MGnify/ENA primary metagenome ERZ794936 (study PRJEB30137, sample SAMN04331409) | food metagenome | isolation source: Y2 must sample point D1 replicate A | place: Australia: South Australia | collected 2014 ... | reverse complement strand
TTCTTAATAATATTATGTATTTCCTTATGTGCTTATAATTCCTTTTTTTTTTTTTTTTTCCTTAAATTAAAAAAGCAGCGACAAGGTGCAATTTGGCTTGATGCTATATATTCTCTTTTCAAGCCCCTAAAATTTTTTAAATATAATATATATACATTTTTTTTTTTTTTACATATAAGATGATTTTGTTGGAAAAAGGATTAAAATGACTACACATTTATATATATATATAAACAAGCTATTTCAAGGCCAACAAACCCTTATTTTTGGTATACCTATTTTCAAGTTTAAACAGGAAACAATTATAGACTGAAAGAATTCAAAATCAGATTAGTTGAAGCTTGTTGTATAAATACAGGATATATATATATATATATATAAACAACAAAACAACAAAAAATACAAGTATTAACTGAAGAAATTATCTTTTTTGAATAATCAAAACAAATAGGAAACTGCAGATTTGAGAAAATGACCACAACAGCAAATGAAAACAAAAACTACAAAGAGGAGAACTACGATAACTTAGATGATATAGACGAAACTGACCAAGGTGGGAAGTCTATTCTTTTGGGAATCATATCACAACTGAAGCCTGGTGCAGATTTGTCTCGAATCACACTACCTACTTTTATTTTGGAAAGGAAGTCTATGCTGGAAAGAATCACAAATCAATTACAACAGCCATACATGGTCTTAGAAGCCAAGCAAAAACCAGAATCAATCGATAGAATCATAGGGGTGTTGTCATGGTATCTGTCTGGTTGGCATATAGCCCCTAAAGCAGTCAAGAAACCACTGAACCCTGTTCTTGGTGAGCACTTTCAATGTTATTGGAAATTAGAGAATGGTCAATATGCTTTTTATGTGTCAGAGCAAACATCTCATCATCCTCCAAAATCCGCGTACTTTTATATGATACCTGAAAGCAATGTAAGAGTTGATGGTGTTCTTTTTCCGAGATCTAAATTTTTAGGAAACTCCTCTGCTGCAATGATGGAAGGTTTAAGTGTTCTACAGTTTTTAGATATAATAGATCCTCAAACACAAGAGCCTGAAAAGTATACATTCACTCAACCAAATGTTTATGCCAGAGGTATCTTATTTGGTAAAATGAGAATTGAACTTGGTGACCATATGATTATTACCGGACCAGATCATATAGCTGATATTGAATTTAAAACAAAAGGATTTGTATCTGGTACTTATGATGTAATTGAAGGAACTATAAAAGACAATAAGACAAACAAACTATTATTTGAGATTTCTGGGAAATGGAATGATGTTATTTATATTAAAAAGAATGAAAAAGGTGCCTCTAAAAAGATTTTACTAGATGTAAAGAAGTGCAAACCTCTTCCTCCTTTAGTAAGACCATTGGAAGAGCAAGGTAATTTGGAAAGTAGAAAACTTTGGATGCATGTTTTGAAAGCTTTAGGAGAAAGAGACCATGATGTTGCAACCGATGAGAAGTATAAGATCGAAGAGCATCAAAGAGCTTTAGCTAAAAAGAGAAGTGACTTGAAGGTTGAATACAAGCCAAAGTTATTTTCAAAGGTTAAAGGCAAAGACCTAGAATACTATCTTTACAAGGACATATCCCCCAATGCTACTGCAGAAGAAAAAATCAAATCCATACTTACTGTTGCACCTTTTTTGCCTGGCCAAAAGTTTACTAATGGTTTCAACTTGGATGCTGATTCAAAAATAAAACTTGACAAGAATAATGCCTGATTTGTTCATTAATTGTAGCAAATAGATGTAACAAAACTTTGATTAATAAAAAGAAGCTAAAACCAATCAAAATTTCCATAATTTTTTTCTTTTCTTTTAGCATATATAGAAACTTTTAAAGATACATTTCGATTTTATGTTGTAAAGTCTTAATATGGCAAATATATCAATTAATTGTTTATACAGCCTTGATTTTGCTTTTTTTTTTTTGTTTGTTTGTTAAAACTCTTCACTAACAAGGCTTTGCAAAACTTCGTTATCTGTTAATCCAGACTGTAGGTTCATAGACAACCTATTTAATTCATCTTTAACAAAAGAGAACTCTTCATTATCATCTTCGTAATTGGCATTTGAACTTTCTGCTGAAACTCCTCGTTTTTCAATATTGCTTGCATTTTGTAGAATATCACCGGCAGGAATATCAGCTTCTTTAATTATCCAATTGGATTCAAATAAATTTTTAGCAGTTAACAAATATGCCAAAGCTATAGTAATAAAAGAAACAACAATACCTGCTTTATTGGTTTTATTTATTTTTCCTAAGCTTTTAAATGATCTGTGCATTGATGAATTTTTAGTATCTGACAAATTTTTATTTTTCGTAGTAAAAGTAGAGCTGTCAAAAGTGGAGTTTTGCATGGAACAAGTAACATTATTCTTCAACATTTCTATTATTGTTTTTTTATTATAGTGACCAGCTGTAGTGTTTTGGGCGTATTTATTTGTGAGTGTTTTGTCTTCAGCTGAGCCAAAAATTCCAATTAAATGTGGAATGTTTGGTCTTCTAGCAGGAATTTGTGGAAGAGTTTCAAATTTTGTTAAATAGTTATCAACTACTGATGCAACTGCAGCAGTTACTGTCAAAGTTGAAACAGAAATTTGAGTAGTGGTCAGAGTAATTGTTTTTTTAAACTTAGGAACAATTTTTTTTTTGTATTTTGTTGTGGTTACCGTTGTTTTTGGGACTTGAATTGTTATAGTATTTTCTAATAATTGAGTCTCAGTGATTGTTTTTGAGTCTATTTTGTATCTTAAAATTGTAGAGTATATTAAGTCTGTTTCAGTAGTTTTATCATAAACAGTTTTGGTAGTGGCTTTTGGAGGGTAACAGCAGTGTTCATGGTAACACTCACCTGTAATTTCATAGGGAAAACATCCATTGGCTTCTAATTCTTCAAGATCTTCTTGAGAATATATTATTACACTATTATTTGAGCCTTCAGCATTTTGTGAGTCAATATCTGTATCTTCAAGTATTTTTTCTTCCAACTTATTGTTCAGGTACTGTTCTTTCAAAGGCTGCATGTTTTGATTCATTCTTTTGGGGGTTTTAATTACAAAAGTTTCAACTGATTCATTTTTGACTTCAATTTTTGTTTCATTTAGATTTGGTGAACTTTTCATTTTTTTAACATTATAAAGACTCTTTCCAAATTGAGAATTATTGAAATCTTTAGGGTTTATATTATACTCAGTATTTTCAGATAAATTTAACTTTGCTGATTTATCTGAAATATCTAAGCTATTAAGGGTATTTTTTAATGTTGTCTCAAGAATTTTATCGTTGCTTTTGTTGTCATCTACAACTATAAAGGGTTTAATTTGACAAGTATCTTCAATATATCTATGATATCTGGATAATTCAATTTCATCATCGCAATTTGTTTTGTAGCACAAATTCATTAACTCTTTAGCTATACAACATTTACAGATACATGTATCATATTCATTTTTATTTTCACAATTTGGACACAAATGAACTCTTGTTAAAACAAGCTCAGCAATAAGTGCTTCTTTACAAATAGAAATTTTTCTTTTGTTACAGCTATTCAAATTAAATTTAGGTTTGAAGTGGGGAATAATGCATTCAGTGGAAATTTCTTTCAACTTATGGTTTTTATAATACAAGTTGCTGTCAACACCGTTATTTAAAGTTTTTGGGAGACTATCTACACTTAAATGTTTTGTTTGAAGCTTTATGTTTTTGACCAACTTATTCTTGTCAAAATTTTTGATAAAAACCATTGCATTTTTCTTTGAAAAACTAAGATTTGTTTCTTTTTTTGAAGAAGAACACACATGGGTAAGATTTCTTATAGTTTCTACTGCAAAAGCTGATTGAGAACATGTTTTAGATGCACATGTAAAAATGTGTGTTAGATAATTACACTCAAAACTTTTTTGAGTTAGATTGAATGAAGTAAAATATTGATTTTGACAAATAAAAAAGTCCTCAAAATTACAAATGCTAACATTCTTGCTAAATATATTGTCTAATACGTCAAATGATGCATTTAGAAATTGCTGTTTAACTGAATCAAAATTTTTATCATCACTGATGGGCTTTAATACATAACAGTGATTTTTAATTAAAACTTTGCTAAGTAGAACTCTGTATTCTTGGTCCATTTCTAAGAACTCAAAGACACCTTTTAAACTTTTGATTTTTTTGGCATTCAAATCGTGTTCATTTTTGTAAAAAGAGTTTAGCATAGATTCAAAAATCGATTCTTCAAAGCTTTTAATATGACTTAAAGTCTGCAAAGACACTAAGCTTTTAATTTTTGGGGTTTCAGCAGCAGCTGATACATATAATATGTGAAAAAAGAATATACTTAATAGGTTTGTTACAAGCATTATTATAAATTTGGCCTGATTCAGTTGATAGGTGCTTTACCAAACCAGACAACCAATTTCTTTTCTTTGATTGAATACCAAACTGTCATTCTTAATTAATTTTGAAACAAAAACACTACTGATTGAACACAACCAGCACTAAAGATATTTTTATCTTTTTTGTGTGATTTTGACCAAGATTCTTAACACATCAAATGATTAAACCTGTAGTTTTTTTTGTGCACTTGCCTAATAAGGAAATACTGAAATGTGTACTTTTTGTTAATATTCTGATAAGAGAAACGCGGCTAAATCAAAGAATGTATAAATCTGTTACCTTTTTCGATACCTCTTACATCGGAGTAATAAACAACTTTGATAAAAGCTTAATAAAAGAAGATCAAGTAAATAAATGTGAAAAATTTGTTTTTGAGGGTTTATAGCATTATGAAAAAAAAAAACAGCAAAAAATAAACACAATTATTACTAGGATTATATGTACAAGTTCAGAGAGCTTCGGCTCGCTTATCTATATAGTTCATTTTATATATGAAAGAGAAATAGATCACAATCATTTCAAGTTCAAGTATTCTGCTTCTTCTTTTATAATTTCCTTAAGACTCTCTTGCTCTTGACGACTTCTGGTGTTTTTGATTTTGACGTTATTATCCTTTGGTGAGAATACCTTAGTTCTTTCGGTGATGGTACTAACAAGTTCTTTGTATTCTTTTCCAGCGTCTTTTAAGTCCAAAAAGATTTCGTTTTCCAGCTTTTTAGAGTCTTCTCCAACCTTTAGGTATATAGCCAATGGTTTTGTCTCATCATATTTGTCAAATGAACCAGATAAGTATATTTTTTGGTAGAATTGCAAGAACTCTTCAGGACTAGTGAATAAACTTAAATTGAAATCAGACAAAGATCTTCCTGAAAGTTTTTGTAAATCCTTGGTGAACAAAAATTTGGTTTTATAGTCAGCAAATGGTTTTGAGATTTCGTCTTGCTTTATATTATACTTTGCTATTAAATTCAAAATGTCTTCTTTTGTGAAAGCTCCTACTTCACTTTCATCAATTTTATTCCACTTGTTGACTTTCAGTTGAGAAAATCTATGGGCTTTCAAAGAGTTCAAACGTTCTTCATATAATTTTGAGTCACCAATAACCGCAGTGGTTTCAAAATTCAAGGTTTTGGTGGCTGATTCTTTATTGACAGCTTCTTGGGATCCAGTGTCATTTTTTGTTAATGCAGACAGCAAATCCTTTGTGGTTTCCTTTGTGACAGTTGTTTTGTTTTCTTGCTTCTTAGTAAAGTAGTCCAAAAATGAATAGTTTCTTTTACTATATTGGCTTAAAAGTGCTCTGCTTTGATTGGCATTTGATTTGAGCTTAATGGCTTGCAACATTTTATTTCTTTCTCTTTATTAATCAGCTTTCAAAGGCAAAGACTCGATTTTTCAATATGTACCTTGTTTGTTGATCTGGGTTCTTGAATTCATTTCAATTATATATTAAACAGAGTGAAAAATTTTTACCAGCAGAGTAGTTGAACCTTTTGGAGAAAAAAAAAAAAAGAAAATTAAGAGGACGGAAGCGCAAGAAAAAAGGTAGAGGAAAATTTTTTTTTCTCGCTACCACAGCACGTGCTTATATCCGAAACAGAAAAAGCCGGAAAACCTTTTAAGGCAAATTCAATACCTTAAGAAAATCTGGCAATGTAATATACTCACTGTTTTTGGTAAGTACACAACGAATAACCAACCAAAGGTATAAAGCAAATATCTAATAATAATAATAAAAAGCCATTTTTTTTTTTTGTTGAACTTGAAGAAATAAAATGGGTGCAAACATTAGTAATTGCTGCTCATTGTTCTTTGACAGTAATGATGATTCAGAGTATGGGTCTAGGGAAAGTAAACAACATCTATTAAAACAACAAAAGGATAACTACTACAATCAACAACAAAAGTATCTGTTGCAAGAAGAGCAGGAGAAGTTGAAACAACAAGAAAGACAACAAAGGCTATTAGAGAAGGAGCAGCGCTTGACTGATATAGTCAACGTTGCTAATGAATCTTACTTAGATGTTGGTATAATAGAAAACATAGAGAACATTATGGTTGCCAATGATGTGTTAAAAAATGAGCAAAAGAACATATTGGATGATGATTTGGAAAATGAGTTACAAGAAAAAGACATTTTTGAAAATATCAATCAAAAGTTTAAGAATAAAAGCAAAACTTATGGGCTATCTATAGTTGATAATGACTATACTGCTTTTTTGGAAAAAAATCCTTCTATTTTGCTTAAAGATCCAAAAATTACCGCTGAGCTTTTCTCGAACACAGTTGAAGTTTATAAAAACATTGATAGCAAAACAAGAGCTGGCCTCATACAAATACACAACACAGAATTCAATCAATTTCAAGATATTGTCAATGCGAATCATAATAAAATCAAGCAGAGACTAGCAGAAAAAGGTATTTCTTCTTTAGTACAATAAGCAGAACTATCAAAATCAAATCTTAGAGTGTATTAATCTACGTTTGTGTTGGCATTTATATACTAGTTAGAAGTTATAAGCTTTTCAATATTCAATCACTATGTTCGGACATAAGTGCACGAGATTAAAATCTTTTTATTTGTTGTGAGCACCAAAAACACAACTTTTTTTATTTTTTATTTTTTTTTTCTGCATTCTAAGCTCTCCATTTTATTTGTTATGTTTACCAACATTTAATCAAACTGTTTGTTTTAGTGATATATATTCTATTACTATATAAGAATTTGAATACCCAAACCAAAAACTTTTTTATAATAAATATACAAAATAATGCCCCCAAAGAAAAAGTCTAGAGGTAGACCAAGAAAAACCTTAGAAAAAGTTGAAGAGTCTGTTGATTTACCAATTAATGAGCTTGACAGTAATACAGAAGAATATCCAATTAAAGAAACAAAACCAAACAGAAGAGGCAGAAAACGTAAAATAGAAGAACCAAGCTTTGAAATTGAAGAAAAAGAGACTTCCAACACTGGTTATGTTTCTGGTAAAATACCCAAGAAAGAGTTTTTAAACACTTATGAAGATTTGGTTGACAAGAAAGAACCATTAGATGCTGGTTTTTCTTTATGGAAAGAAGAAAATGAAGAAATCGTTCAAGTCAGTAACTTTGATCAAAAGATATATGCTATAATTGACAAGTACATATGGACTAGAGGTGAAGACAACATTTTTTTCAAAGATTTTTCAAGATATCCATCAAGAAAGTTTTTTTCTGAATACTTTCAAAGAATACCAATTGCGAATTGCATAAGTCTTTCAGACATACAAAAAAGATCATATGTTTTGAAAGATGAAGAGCAGGAAGGATCAGAGATTCATGATTATCACAAGCTTCTTTTGGACATAGACTTGCTGTACAAAAATTGTAACTACTATAATGAACCACACTCTTTGATTGTCAAAACTGCTTACCAGCTAGTATTTCTGTTAAAAGTTGATTTATTATCAATGAAGAATGACTTTAGAAACTATGCTTTGAATGAAGAACTTATCCAGAAATTGAACGATGGCATAATGAATAAGCTTGAAGACATAACAGAAAAGGCTGTTTTATCTCAGCTAAAAAAGGCTGGAATCACAATCCCTCAGCTTCAAAGAGAAGCAGATGATGAACTGCACATTATAGATCCATTTTTAGACTTGGTTTCTGAAAGTGATTTTCCAGATTACTATCAGGTCATATACTATCCAATATCATTTAATATGATTAAGAATAACCTTAATAGTGGAATCTACAAATCAGTGTTTGAATTTTATAGAGATTTGGAGATTTTGTTTATGAATTGTAAGACTTTTAATCCTCCTGAATCTGAGCTTTTTAATGATGCTTCAAACCTTTTGTCTTTGATAAGACATCTATTTGACAAGTTTATGACAGAGATTGATGCTTTGAATAATGATAAAAAACTTGATGTCATATCCAGTTATGAAGTCGATGTTTCCGAAAGTAACTCAGACATTGGTGAAATAGGAAGTAATACTTCTTTGACTACAAATGATCAGGTGCAAGAATTAAATCCAGCACAAATTGAATTGATTAAGTTTGGTGGAAAACCTAAGCTTTATGAAGAATATTATGATAACTATATGTTCAACAATGAAGTTCTGTTGAAAAATGAAAAGAACTTAACTGGATTGAAAAATGATGCTGCTTTCAATAAAAATGATGATTTGCTGTCAAATATTTTGAGTTTTTCAAAAGATAAAGAATCATCCTTAAGAAGCAGTTTTAGTGAATTGAAGCTTACATTCTTTCAAGACAGCAGATTTCCTGACAAGAATGTTACCAACATGATTGTTGGCAGCTTTGCTGAGGCTTACAAAGACTCCACAAACATGAAGACGAGTCTTTTGAAGGGAAAAGATTATATTCAAATGAACCAAGTCGTAATAAAAAATGATACTTTTTCCAAAGATCACTATTACTCTTTGAAAAACCCATTATACTCAAATAAGAATTACTATACACAAGTTCAACTGAATTTATTGGATTTAGACATACCATTCAAAGAAGAAGACCAATTAGCGCCTTATAACTACAAATGTCAAGTTTCCTTTAACCATGTCACAGGTGGTTCTCCTATAATAATTACTCCAAAAAAACAACAGCCTGGTGAACAATCAAAAGACAAAAACAGTTTACGTTGTCTTTACAACATTAAGCTTTCCGAAAAAAGATCTTTAGTTTCAATCAATATACAAAGAGAAAAGAAAGGTGTAGTTGACTTAAGTGAAACTGTTAATTTGTGGTTTAATGTTTAATCACTGTTCCCTAAAAAACCCCCCTTTATTTTTATTTTTTATTTTTAAATATATAATTGTACTTTTAACATCTACTGATTTGGATTTAAGTTTCTTTTTTATTTGAAATTTTTATATGTTTAGCTCCATTTAATAAGGTTATATGTACATTTAAGTTGTTATTTCACGCTCTTAATTCAGCTTTGTATGAATAATTTTTTTTTTTTTTCTATAATTTTTTTCCTTCTGAAGTTTTCATTATACTATTAATATTTCTTATTGATAAAAACATGTTGATAAAGGCTTCTATAACTATACTGATAACGAATCAAAGACCAGAAATACTGTAAAAATAAAGTATAAAACTATTAAACAGCATTATATGAGCACAAACACACATAAACGTAAAAACCCCTTTGTTTTTTCATATGAACGTCGATATCATCAATTATTCAAATATCCTCGCAGGTCCGAGATAAAAGAAGCATTCATAAGATACAACATCTACTCAAGAATAAATCTGAACAAGAAAGTCAATGGAGTAACAAGACTTAGAGATAGAAAAAAGATAAGTTATGCTATAGACTTGGAAAGCTCACCAGTAGAAAGGTTTCAGAGTGTTGGTTCAAACAAATTGAGTGCAGCCAAAGGCTCCAGAAGAAAAGGAAGCGCAAATTCTTTAAACACCTCTTTTTTGAACAACAGAGGATTAGATTCTATAGCTATGGTTGATTCATCAAATAATGCTAAGCATGAAATTAACGTTTGTAAAAAGCCTTTAATCACTAGAAAACCAAGAAGTAAAAAAGTTGGTAGGCCCAAGAATATCAGTGCTAAAGCTAAAAAAGAACCAAAATTATCAGACATTAAGCCAGCAAATACAAAAGAAGTTGAAGAAGATGTCTTTGATGATATCATATTTGTTAAAGGAGAAAGTCCAGATCCGGAGGACTTCAAACAAAATGACATTTACACAGTACTAGCACGTCCTTCAGATACGATCAAAATTTCGAATAAAGATATTAAGAAAATCATAAACAAACATTGTCCTTTATCAGGCAAAATTCTAACAAAGCCTGCACCATGTATGCTGTGTGATATGAAACTCTATAATTACATCATTCACAAAAGAATACAAAGCACAATGTATACTTCAAGTAGCATGATGCTTGATTTCAATGATGAAATAGAAATATCGGCTACACTATTGATATCAAAATTGAATATGAACACAGAATATATAGACAGAGACTTTTTCAGTTCAAAAAATTAGACAAGGTATTTTGTATTATTTCGAAAGTAAATGGAGTCATTAACTTTACAGTTTTTAATTGAAATCCACAATCTTTGATTTTTTTTTCTAAGAAAACGAAATAAACAGTACCTTTTTTCTCAATGCAATAACCAGAATAAAGCTCCATTAATACCCCATTTCTACGTGTTAACTTAAAGTAATCAAATCTGCAAATCAAGCGCGTAAATGTGTGTGTGTGTTTTTATTGAAAAATTTAAATTCTCATTTTTTTTTTAAATTTCATTTTTAAGGTTGTTAAACACTTACAATAATTGAAATGACTAAAAAACCAGAAGCAAAACAAATACTATATAAATTGACAAGCAATAACAACCAGTAAAAATGCTTACTTTATATAAGTCCGTAGCTCCAACAGCAAAACCAAATACTGATATCAGTATAACACAATCAAGAAACAATAACTTATCATACAACTTTTATACAAATGGCGGTTCTGTTTATTACAGTTTAGACAATGACGAAGAATCAATCAAACAATTCACACCTATACAATCAAATGCTTACATTAGTGCTTTATCTGTTTCTAAAGTACCTAATTCTTCAAGAGAATTGATGTTCATTGGTGATTCTTCTGGTAAGCTAACAATCATTGAGTTATTATTAGAAACTCCTGATCTTTTCAAAGTAGTCAAAGAAATACAAATTTTTAATGCTATTATTACTGAAATTGTTGCTGATAATACTGCTTCAAAGCTATTTATTGCAGGTTGTATAAACATGAGTTCTAATAGTTCAGGTAACAGTGCTAATTCTGATATTTTACTAAGATTTATCAATTGGGAACTAGGTAATTCTATAGGTGATCCAATGGGTGCTAAGGGGTCTACATGTGCCATATCATTTGCCAGTGGGTCTAAAAACATTGTTGAGCCAAGAGTCGTTTCTGCAGATAACCAAGGAACTGTTGTTTTGTTCAAAGGATCTGAAAACGGTACTGGGTTCAAATTTGTAAAAACTTACAGAGATTCAAATAGTGAATTTAGAGGTGTTGTTAAAGACATTAAGTTTTCACCATCTTCAAGTGAACAAGTCGATGAGATGTTAGCTTCTGTTGGTGCTTATCAAAGATCCAAGCAAGGAGTTCCAATTCGTGGCCAGCACATTGTATCTGTTTATAGTGATAAGAGAATCAAACTTTTCAATGGTGACGATTTATCTTTAACACAAGAGGTAATAAGCAGTGATGAAATCAAAGAAATGGGCAGCTTTTCAGGAGGCTGGAGTTTAGTTGAGTGGATAAATCACGATACCTTTTTAGTTTCTGGTAAATGTGGAACCAGAATTTACAAGATCAGCAACAATGAAGCATCTTTAGTCACCTCTAATGACTTAAAGTTGTATGGTGTAAAGTTTGAAAATGGAAGTATTAGAGCTATCAATGAATTTGGATTTGTTACATTACTACAGCTTGCTGATGATCTAAGCAACATTTCTGTTGTTAAACAATTTAAAGGTATTCACAAAGGTATACACCAATACACTGAAGGCTTAGTTTCAACACAGGATGGTCAAATCTTTAATTATGAAAAGAAGATTTTATATGAAAACGATGATAATGTTGAGCTGTCATTATTAGAAAAACTTTCAGAAAACAAATTTATATCATTGAACAAAGCTGGTGATTTAACATTATTTACAATAGAGAATGGTATCAAAGACAACATCGACAGAACAAAGCTTAACATTAATGTAAATGTATCACATATTGAAAAAGAATCAAGTAGTATTGTATTTAGTGACTTCAACTCAAAAATTTATAAGTACTACTACGAAACACATCAGTATGAAGAAGTCTCTACCAAGGTATCTGAAGAAATCACTGGGTTGGCAACTTTAGGAAATGAGTTGTACGTTTCTGTGTTTGATCAAACGACACAATCTTCTAAAATTGTTACTAAAGACAAGACTATATTAACTCATAAAGCCAGAATTACTAAGTTCATTGTAACAAAGAACCATATTACTTTCTCTGATGTATCTGGTAAAACTCAAGTGCAATGCCTAGTAGACAAGTATGAAGTTGGAACAAAGCAATTCAGCAAAGACGAAATCATTGTTTCTGTTAACAAATGGTCTCATCATACTGGTAAGATTACTGATATGGTATGGAAGCCGCAGTTTATTGACGAATTATCCTTAGATGATACAGAGCCATTGCTAGCTACCGTTGGTTTAGATAACATGATAGTTGTTTACTCCTTACTAAAAACCATCAGACCCAAATACAAATTGGAAAATTGTCATAGAATGGGTATTGTTGGTGTTCAATTTGTTTCATCCGATGAGTTAGTAACATTTGGTGTTGATGGATGTATCAATTATTGGAAGCTTTGAAGATGCCGTACTTTAATATAACATTATATTTACATTAAATCCGATTTTATATTTCCTTTTTTTTTTTCAATAAGAAAAAAAAAGACGTTGTCCCAAGCATATTTCCTATTTGGGAAACTTCTTCATAATTTTCCTTTTTGATATTAGTTTAATGATTTTTTTTTTTTTTTCAGATTGCATGTATTCTTAAGTCATTATAACAAGGATTACATATTTAAAAAAACCCCAAAACAAAATAAGCTATAGGTTATTACTTTTCAATTGACTTATTTTTTTTTGAATTAACAAACGGAATTTATCTAATTAATTTGAAGCCATGTCTGCAATTCAAGGGAAAGTATCAGGTTACAAAGAACCTTTATATCAATCTCAACAAATAACTTCTGAACAGAGATTTTGGAAGACCTTCAAGAATTTACAAATAGTCAAGGAATACCAATCCATACAAGATATACAATTTAATCCAATATCTCCGAATGATTTTGTTGTTTTAAGCAGTTCTAAAGTTCAATGTTTTTCTACCAAGACAAGAAAGGTCATAAAGCAATTTACCAGATTCAAAGAACAAGTTTTGTCTGCTGATTTCAGATATGATGGGAAATTGATGGCAGTTTCTGATAAAGCTGGTATGATCAGTATTTATGATTCATACCAACCTAAAAATCTAATTTTACAAATAAGACCAAAAAACGGTGAAGAGTTCCCTGTACATAAAGTAAAGTTTAATAATGTTAATAAGGATCCATCCAAGGTATTTATTGCAGGTGATGACAGATTAGTTAAGGTTTACGACTTGTCAAACTCATACTCTCCATTGAATGTTATTTCTGGTAGTGATGATTATGTTAGATCTTTAGATTTCTTACCAGACAACCCAAACGTTCTTATAACTGGTTCTTATGATAAAAAAGTAAGAATGTATGATATGAGAACAAATACAGGTAAACCAATTTTGAAATTTGACCAAGGAGCATCTGTTGAAGACATTGTTGCTATAAACTCACAAACAATAGTCAGTTGTGGTGGTAATGGATTCAAGTGCTGGGATATTGCTAAAAACGGTAGAGTGATCAACGAGTCATATAATTTCAATAAAACTGTAACATGTTTGAACTATTTAAAGAAGGATGAAACCATTTCAACTGGTTTAAATAACAAAGATAGCTCCATAACCAATTGTTTAATTGCATCATCATTAGACGGACATGTCAAGGTATTCGATCCTTTAGACGGCTTCAAGTTGAAGTTTGGATGGAAGTTCTCTGGACCTGTTTTAAAAACAGCTATTTCTCCATCAGCTCTTTCCAACCAATCAGAAGACTCTGACATTGCCAATAAACACTTGGTTGTTGGTTTAGCCACAGGTTTATTAGCCATCAGAACTCGTAAGAAAGGTGCTAAGGGTAAAGAGGGAGAAAATAAAAACGCATATTTACAAGGTGAAAACAAATCTAAAAAACCTCAAGCTTTTAATAGAATGATGGTTGGTAGAGATTTCCAAGGTTTGAAGTCTGAGCAAATTATTTATGACGATAAGTTGACATCTGCCACTAATCCTACAGGAAAGTTAAGACAATTTGAAAAATATATAAACCAATTCAAGTGGTTTGATGCTTTAATTGCATCAATAGTCACTTTAAATGGTAGCAGTATGATGCCTTTGGAAGTTACACTATCATGTATTAATGACCTAAAAAAGAAAGATAAATTAAAAGTAGCTTTCCAATCCAGAAACTTTGAAGAGGTTAAGCCAGTTTTAGACTGGGTTTTGAGATACGGTATAAGTGACGTAAGATCATGTGGTATAGCTTTAGAAATTGTAAGTATTTTGCTAGAAACTTGTGATATTGAAGAAGAATATTTGAAGGTATTGACATCTAAGCTGGAGCTAGAAATATCCAAAGCAGAACAATCTCAAAAAGTACAAGGTATTTTAGAAATGCTTATATAATTATTATTTTTTCTCTTTTTTAACAAAAAAAAAACTTGATAGAACAACATCTTTTATTTTCTACTCTTTTTAAACTTTTTTCTTTTTAAATTGATTTTGACATAATTTTCAGAAACAACGTTGTATTTTCTTCTTTTCTTGCTGATTATGTCAGGTAAAACATCATCCGTTAATGTTCCCTTGTATCTATTATCAGCATAGTAAGTTCCTTCTTCTTTTTGTTTGTTGGCTTTTTCTAAGTTAGTAAACTTTTCATTAAAACCTTCTTGCATATCTATATGTTCCTGTAATTGAATGTTAGGATGCATCTCAAGAAGTTTTCTTTTCAAATAACCTTGGACGGGTCTTCCTATGACTTTTTCATTGCTATAATCTGGTTCTGCTATTTCGTTTATTTCATCAGCTTCTTGTGGAACTGCAGTCAAAGGATCATTCTTTACTTCTTCATCAAAGTCTTGAAGTACTTTGGCATTGGGTTTGATTGATATTTTCTTTTTCAGAAAAAGCAATCCAGATTCATCATCGTGATCACTTCCGTCCGACGAGTTATCTTGAAGGATATCTTTGTTTAAAGAGGTATTCGATTCGTTGGTATCAGAAATAAGAACCTTATTAACTGACAAATTCTTCAGGAGTTTTATGGGAGAGAAAGGTAACATTTCGGTGGATTTTGTTTTTAAAAAGGAAGTTACCTCTTTAGCTGGAGATTCTTCAAATGTCAACTGCTTAGTTATCGTTGTGAATGTCGATTTTTTTGGCGTTGGTGTATTAACATCGAGTATAGATTTGACATGCCCTTTGAGTTGTGGTGTAGGTCCTATTTGGACACCATATGAAGTATTTCCTTTAACAGGAGATGAGTACTTCTTCTGCATATAGTTATGATATTACTGGGGGGATATGACTTTTGGTTTCATGCAAACAGCAATTATAAGACTATGATTTCTTAATAAAAAAATTTTTAAAGAAGGAAATCGTATAGTCTTAATAATGCATGTTCTCATCTGCTGGTAATTTTTTTTTTACGCGACTTTTAGCCCCAAAAGGTTGGCAAAACCGGATAAACAATATGCCATCATTCATTAAAATAACTGTTTCATTAAGGGCGTAATATATAAATAAGTTTGTATTCATGCAGTATAAAAATCAGAAGTTAAAGAAGTCCATGTTAATGTCATCATCTAATTTCAAATCATCGTTAATATCAAGTAAAAAATCAAAGCCATTGGACATGGCTCTTTTATCATCAACCCCTGGACCAACATTATCATCTAATGCAAAATCCATCATCTTCTTTTCTGAAGGTTGTAAAATTTCGTCAAAAGTTAGAAGAGGCACGTTACTAATATCTGCTGATAGCTTTTCTTGTGCCAAACTAGCGTTGAAAACAAAGTTATTTGATAAAATATCATTAACAGTCTTTGTAGCATTGGGTGCTGGTGATTGTGTCTCCGTAAAAGTTGGCAAACCTGATTTTCTCTTTTTTGGTTCTGATAAATAAGTGCCAGCTTCATCAATATCTCCAAAAATGGCGTCTCCGGATCTTTTTATGTAATACCCTGGGATATCAATCATATCAGCTTTACTTTGAGCAACATGCTCTTTCACAAAGTTTGCATTGATTCCTTCCATAGCTGTATTGATTAAAGAATCCGGATCTATATCTTTTTTTAACGAGGTATCATCAAAGTCATCGTTAAATGTTGTAGATATCATATCATATTGCTTCTTTAGATGTTGTAGGTTCTCTATCAATTGGTTCAATTCTAATTTAAGAACATCGTTTTTGCTTTTTCTTTGAACTATCTTCTTTTTTAATTGCGAAGCCTTTTTAGATAGTTTAACTCCATCTAAGCTCTCTTCTTTTGGAGATTTCAAAAAGCTGGCTGTTTTTTGAGGTTGTTCAACTAAATTCTTTTTTTCTTCTTCTATACTTTTGGTATAGCTAGGGGTCATAGGAACAGATTCCGACTTTATTCCTGACAAAGAATCCATGTTGGTATTGGATGAGCTTTTTTGTTTTTGTATTGCTTTATTGGAGATGCTTTCTTGACTTATGAGTTTACCATTGGCAGCACTATCAGTGCTGTTTTCTGTATTTTTATTTTCAGTTTTATAAATATGTTTACTTGGAATATGTGTAATAGGCGACTTCGACTTAGGTTGTACACCTGCAGTTAATTCTTCTTTGGGTTTGTTTGTTTCATCATTAATCATTTCGACATCGCTGTTAGTAGAAGTATTCAGCGTGCTTAAAGGTGGCGTATTTAAGCCATTTTTAATGCTGAATTCTTTTTCATTAGTGCCAGATGAACTTGATGCTTTAACAGTTGAAGATTTGGCATCAGAATTAAGATTTTCACTACCTGTGACTTTTTTATCTGTTAAGGTGTCACCACTATCGCAAGACTCTTTCTCTATTGAAGTCAAAATAGCTGTTTTAGGCAGTGATTGTTCTGTATCTGATTTTTTTGATAAATTTTTCGGTTGTGAATTAGCATTTTCTTTATTTATATTAGTTTTATTGAGTTCAGTTACCTTTGGCACTACTGTATCAGGATTGCTTGGGCTTATTGTTGGCTTTGCTTTTTCAGCTGGATTTGAAACATTCTTAGGTGGATCGGCTTTTTTAGATTTAAGTTTATCTTCTTTTGCTATAGGTAAAGGCTTAGACCGAGGCTTCAAATCTTTGGCCTCTTTGGGTACCAGTTTCTTTGATGTCTTTTGGGTATCATTTGCTTTTGGAGTTGAAGATAAAACAGACCTAGGATGAAAATGCTTTATACTTCCAATATGCGATTTTTTTTGTTTTAAAACTATACCCGTTGACTTGGACCTTTTGATAACTATGTCTTTGTTTTTAGGTGCTAGACGATGATCAATACTTTTCTTTGTGTCATTTTCCGTGCTATTCTTCTTTGGTGCAATAGTAACGGACATTATTAAATACCAAAATAAATAAAAAATAAGAACTTATCTTGTTATGAGTTTAGGTAGTTAATTATGAGAAGTTTGTTGATTGTTATTATCAAGTTATGTTTCAACAAAAAACAAAGAAAAAAGAAAAAGTTGTTAAGGAGAAATCAAAGATGTAGAATGGACAGTAAAATTGTTGTTATAAATAAGACTTTTCAATTTTTACTTTATTTTTTATTTTAAATGTATACTTTAAGATTGTTGAGTGATGTGTAAATGTTCCTTCAATACCATAGAAACCAATAAATCTACTACTACGATTCAAATAAATAATCTGTTGTGTTCTTTGGTCTCTTAGATATGAAAGACATTTAGAACATGTATTGACAGAATTTAAAAAGAGCAAAAAAAAAAAAAAAAAAGAAAAAGAAAAAAAAAAGCACTGTTAGCGGAAATGGGAAGAGCCATAAAAAAGCAAAAAAAAAAATGAAATGAATATGCTTATTGACGGAATTTGCGTTATATTCGCCTTTTTTTCCCCCTTGCAACAAAACGACATCAATATAAAATCATGGAAACATTATGAATTAATCCGAGAGATTCATATATGAAGAATTTCTTTCATATAGTAGTTAAAGGTGCAAATGTGTGCTTATTTATATTTAGTCAATACGGATTAATACATTGAGATTGCTTACAGAGGTTTACCGCGGTTTATGAATAAATATTGGGACCATTAACAGGGGCGGTCTTTTTTTTTTTTTTTTTGGTTTCATTAGTTGCTCCGAGGGGTTTAATATCCCTTTTTATGCGTGTGTATTTTTTTTTTTAATTCTTCTAGCTAGTTAAATTTCATAGCGCTATGATTGAAGAATAAAAACAAGAGAACAAGCGTAATTCTGTTTGAATAGGGTTTACGGTCTTATAAAGTGAGGTGAGAATATCACCTGATGGATTTCTTACACTTAGCATAATAAATTGACAGACTCGGGTTGATAATCCCTATTGGTTTTTTTTGTTGCTGTTGTATTTTTTTTATTTATTTATGTATTTTATGGATTTACAAAATATGGTGACTTTATCCTGATTGCTCACTCCCCACATAGAGAGAGGATTACTGTATGCTTTAAAGGAAAAAAAAACACCCCTATTGAAAAGAAGGTTTATTCATAAGGTTTGAAAGTTTTAACACCCCTCTATATTATCCACTTATGTCTCACAATTTGTTTTGAATAAATTCTTCAGCGATAAAAAAAAAAATTATATAATTTTTGATTTGATAAAATAAGTCGGCTAAATTCTTTAATTAAAAAAAAAAAACACTTCATCAGTAATTATTTTTTTTATCCGTTAATAATTAAACTGATGTTTAATAATCTGGAGGAGGGGTTTTCTCCTCTACAACTAGTACAGATGGAATAATTAATCTATCCTTTTCTTTGTTTTGATAAGATGGGGGAACACCCACAGTACCCTCAATGTTCGCATCAAAAGCATATTTTCTCACATTTGCTTCTATGAACACATAGCCCATCTGGCCTAAATTAAACTCAAGAAGTAAGTTGGATTGATTGCCTAGTTTACCACACGATACAAAAAGCTCTATTGAATGCTTGTTGGGTATATCCATCACTTTTTTCCCATTGAAGGTTATAAAAATCAATCCGCTTTTGTATCTGTATCCAAAACCTACAACATCACCATTACTTAGCTTAGGTAGCACACCTTCATTTCTGTACTTATTAATCATCAAATCTCCGTTTGACTCATATGCAAGTGATATATTACTGTAGCCTGGCATTACAAAATACGGGTACGGTATAGTAACTAATCCTATACTAAATATGTCTTGTGTTTCTGGGTTTGGATTGTTCAGATATACTTTAGACTCAAAGTAGCAACAATCCTTGTTATTTTTGGGCACAGGCAAATTCATCACCGATGATGATAGCATATTGTGTTTTGTGAATTGAATATTCAACTTGTCATTCACTATAAAACTTGGCAAGAAAGTGTCATTATCCGGATCTAAAGTATCCTTGAAGGATGACAAAAACTGATAGCTCTGAATTCCTCTGAAATGTACCCTTTGCTTTAATTTCATATTGTTTATGGTGTTGAACTCCTTCACAACTGGTGGATTATTAGCTTCAAACTCCTGAAGTCTCTCATACAACTGTATTTGCGTTTTGTTATTGCTTTCATATATACTGCTTTCATAAGCATTCTTTTCATTTTCATCAAAAACCTTCAACAGAATATTTGCATAGCTTTCTCTGTTTTCTTGATTGCTGGTCATGTCTAATTTTAATTTATGCAAGTATTTTTGCAAAGTAAACTTTTTGTTATTAAAGACATTGTAGTTGGGAAATATATTAGACCCAACAAATCCCTTTTCTATTACAAATTGCTTACACAAGTAGTTGGCTTCTTCTTCTTTTATGATAAAAGAAGACTTTCTTTTTGTTTTCCGTGTAGAACCTGTTTCTTTGGCAAACCCAAAAATGTTGAAAAATCTACTAGCAACGGTAGATATTTCAGATGCATCATTGTTGTTATCGGAAGATGATAGCAAAGGTTGATTTTCAAGATCAGAATCTTCATCTTCGTAATCACTTTCAAGATCACTTTCATCTCCTTCTCTAATATTAACTATTATTATACCTATGATCAACAGCAGTAGAATGGTGATTCCCATCGAAACCATCATCACTATTAATGATATCAAAGCATCACTGATTTCCCCATCGTTCAGATTGGGTGGCAAAGTTGGTTCACTTATAATCATGCTGTATTTAGGCTTTAAATTTTGTTATTGGTTATTGTTCCAAATCTATCTTGTGTGTTTTAAAATAAGAAAATTAGCTAATAACACAAGTGTTAATTGATTTTCCCCCACTCTCTTTTCGTTATAACGCTGTCCTCCATTTAGTGCTTATCTAAAAAAAATAATAATAATAAAACACAACAAAAAAAAGCATTTAAAGCATATAAAGCTGATTTCTCAACACGAAGCGGTTGCATCAAAGTGCTTAGGGGGAAGGGGGAAAAACACACACAATTTTAAGGTAAATCAGCCATTACGTATGTAACCTCAAGACATAATTTTCTTAGAAATCAATAATAATAAAAAAAGATAAAATAGAATTATGATTCAATGTAATTAACATAACTGCAAAAACTCCGGGAATGTTTTGCAATGTAATATATATATATTCAATAAAACATAAGCAATAAATATACGAGCGTTTTAATCATATATTTCAGTTTCATTTTCAAATTCAACTTCGGACCATTCAATGTAATAATCCTTCATGAATTCTTTGTATGAGGGTAAAAATAATGGGTCAAATGGGAAATAGGATTGCAAATCAATAAACTGTTTTTTTTGCAAAGATGTGGTATTTGTAACAGAAAGAGTAGCGTTTGGAACAGCAGATGCACTCACGTTTCTATTCAATGCACCAGATCCTGATAAATTGTTTTCTGTTATATTTCCTAAATTTGAACTGTTGATGATACCCAAGATATTATCTTTATTATTTTTTTCTATGACTGTGTAACAATATACCAAGTTTGTCTTTTGGGCTATATTGGCAAACATCAAAATGACGTTTTCGTTACAATATTTCAGTGGATTGAATTTCGATAATATCATTCTTTGGTAAAATCTGTCTAGTTCACATTCCCATTCAGAGTCAACACTATTTTTTATAGACCCTTTTATTTTCAATTTCAATTGTTCTTCAACAGAAAGTTCTGTTTTCTTTGTATCTGTATTTTGTGGCTTCAATTTGAAAACATCATGTCTAAAACAGAAAATATAACATAATGCTTGGAAGGTTGCGTAGAAGTGCTCAAATCTTTCCATCGTACCAGCCATGCCTTCAATTTCTACTTCTCTTTCAGCAACATATCTGTTTAACCAAGTGACTAAATAAGTACAAACAAACAATATTTGACTCTTAGTCATTCTCTTAGCTCTTGCCATGAAAGAACTCAAAAATTGCAAGGCCTTGACTCTACTTTCAATGCTTTCAGTTTTTGAAAAAGATACATCTAGTAATCCTACCAAAAAAGAGTCCATCAGTTCTTCTTGTTCTTGAGATGCATGGAAAATCAGGTATTGTGTGGATTTTGTGTAGTATGTTGGTAAAATGTGGGATTTGAAGATCGACTTCAAGTTGGTATAAAACTCAATACCTTCACCTGAATCCAATTTTTCAGCAGTTAGATTTCCTTTCAAAAATAAAGAAACTTTGCTTAACATCAAGTCTAGCTTTACTGAAAGTTCTTGTATATTATTGGTTTCTTCAACACCGTATTCTTCTTCACCTTCAGGAATAGCTGCATCAGACAAATCCGCAGCATTTGCTTGCTTGTCTATGGCAGAAGACAAATATGTGGACTTCTCATCTTCTTCTCTATCGCTGATAATTTCATCTTCACCATCAGATCTCTCATCACCAGATTCATATTCATCTCCATCTGAATCACTTCCCTCATCAGATCCAGACTCATCTTCACTATCATCACCAGACATGTCATCACTTGAACTGTCATCGTCATCTGAATCCATTTCGTCTATTTCATTTTGTAATTCAACATCTATAGATATCATTTTTTCAACAACTAAAGCCATCAAAGAATATCTACTTTCTTTACAGTATTTCATGATTTCTAATAAATTCTCCAAATAATTTATATTACGAGCTTGTGTGTCGTTTTTATTTGGAAAGGCTCTTACGAGTAAATTCAAAAATTCAGAAACAATAGTAGGAAATCCATTCACCAAGTATGCAAACAATTCGTGATGGAAATCTTTGGTTATACTTATATCATTATCTGAAAGTTGCAGGATCAAAGTCTCCAATATTTTGGAGATGTATTTTGGCTGACCTGAACACAGAAGCTTTATGAATTTCATATAATTAGCGGAAAAGTCCTCTTCTGGATGTAAAAACCATTCATTTAAGCTTATAAGATTATCTATCAAGTTTTTCAACTCTTTTGAAGTATCTAATTTAGTTACGTATCTACAAAGATTTTTTATTAAAATAGACACATGAGAAATATTAATTGATTCTATTTTTCTTGCATCTAATGACAATAAAATACTATTAAGTGAGCTGAAGTCTTTATTATTTATACCATTGACAATGGATTCATTTATGAATCTATCGTAAAATTTCTTAAATTCATCAGTGTTTTCCGTTTCAAAGCTTTCACTTTTCATTAATCTTATTGATGGCGGTGTAGATGATCTTGATAAAGATGCCATATTACTTACAGTAGCCAAAGGGCTTGTTATTTGTGGTTTACTACTTATTCTATACTTGCCTAGAGTTTCATCATCTGAACTGGATTCATTTTCAGTGTTATTTGTACTCCTTGATCTTTTAGGTGAATCAACTATATCACCAAACTCTTTGCTGGGAAGGTCTGCATCTAATGCAGAACGTTTAATCTTTGTTGTAAGCATTATTCAAAAGGTTTTATGTTGAATCTTTTTCTTCTTTGGTTCTCAAAGTTTGGAAATAAAAAAAAAAAAACTGAAAAAAGTATGCTTTACTTTAGTGAACTTATCAGATGTATTTTTGTTGGGTCTTATCCATCTACTCTGATTAAGTAATATATTACAATATGCTTGTCACCTTTTTTCAAAAAAAAAGAAAGAAATTAAATTGTCAAACTAGGCGGAAAATAAGTCAACTTAGGAGAAAAAGAAAAAAAAAAAAGCAATGTTATATTTCCGTTTTGGGAATAGGTGAATAATAAAGTATGATTGAAAAGACCTTTAAGTGAAGGCTTCAATGTATAGTATTGAAGGCAATCACAAGTTGTAAAACATGACTGTCAATTTTAAAGTTTAATGTCACAAACGATAGTTAATGTTCATATATACCTAACCTTGTGTGGAATCTAATTGTTCATTTCCTACATATGTCCAACCTCCAAATTGTTTTTGCACACTTTCACTTAAGAAATCATTGACTACACTATCGACTGGTCTTTCACTGGTAAATTCTGAATCAAAGTTTGAAGTGTCTAAATTGCCTTCAACAGATGGCTTGTATGGCGGTATGTATCCTTTCAGCACTAATCTCTTCCATGATAATTGAGAAAAGAATGGATGTTTTTTGATTTCAGAACTTCCGTTAGCTCCCAATCTCTTAGCAGGGTCTCTGTTCAATAACTTGATTAATAAATCTTTGGCGTCTTCATCAAAACCATCTGGGAATCTCAATGGATCTTGCAAAATTTTCTTGTACATTTTAGGAACATCGTTGTCATAATATGGAGGTAAACCTGTTAGCATTTCATATAATAACACACCCAAAGTCCACCAGTCTACAACTCTTGTGTATCCATGTCCGACTAGCAATTCAGGAGCCAAGTATTCAGGGGTTCCACAGAATGTAGCAGTTTTATCGTCTTTTTTCATGTCCAATTTACACAAACCAAAGTCACATAAGGCAATGTGTCCTTGGTAGTCCAATAAAATATTTTCTGGCTTCAAATCTCTGTAAACAATATTCATTGCGTGTAAACTCTCCAAGGCAACCAAAAGTTCAGCAGTATAGAATCTTGATCTACTCAAAGAAAATCTTCCTTCTCTTTGCAAGTGATAAAATAGTTCACCACCATTAATCAATGCCAAAACTAGGTATAGTTTTTCTTTACTTTGGAAAGAAAACTTTAAAGGTACAATGAAGGGACAGTCAATTCTTGCTAGAACTGTTCTTTCAGCAAGAGTGTGAACAATTTCACTATTGTTAACAATATAAGCTTTTCTTAAAGCTTTCAAAGCGTATATTTTTTGAGTGTCCTTCTTTTTAACTTGCATGACTTTACCAAATGAACCTTTTCCAATAACTTTTAGTAACTCAAAATCGTCTATAGTTAATTTCTTGTTAACAGATGGTTTATAGTCAACAGTGATGTTAAGTCTGCAACCGTTTTCCCCTAATTGCACCCACTTGTGATTGAACAAACGCACACTATTGAAAGTGTAGTCTTCTAAATTCAAAGGCAAGTCAAATGTTAGCAAGTGAACATCTTGGTTATTGATAACTTTTTGTAAAGTTTCGTTATTTCCAGCATTATTTATCAATGATTGTGATATCAAAATAGAAGGTATTCTACAAAAAACATCAATTCTTAAATGCTTCAGCTTTCTTGTAACATCAAATGTAGATATTTTATTGAAAACTGGATGATCCATTGTTCCTGATTCTGGTTGAATAGTGGCAGCCGTATTATCAAACTCAACAGTGAAGTAAATCAATGGATTTAAATTTTTTGAACCTGGTAGAGTAATGGTTGATGGAACAAACTTAGTGGCAATGTGCCCAGGAATGGAATGTGGATCTTCTAATTGATTATTCAATCTCAAGTTTTCCATCAATGAATTCAATTCTTCAAGTTTGTTTGATGGTTGCTTGTTAGCACTTGAGTTTAGCAATCTCGTAAGTAGCTGTGGATTATAAACTAATGGAAAAGGCAAAGCAAAACCATCACCACTGTATATCTTTAGTGTCAAAATACCAGAAGATCCGGATTGTTGCGCATTAGAAGTTGGATCAGCTGGTGAGCTGGTATTTTGGTTATTAGAAGAATTGATGGAAAGACCTGCCATACTGATATCATTTGGATTATCATAGGTGTTATTTATAGCATCTTCATTGTTTGCAAGTGTATTATCCTGCTTAGCAGAGTTGCTGCTGGTGTTTGTTTCTATATTTTTGGAAATACCTGCTGAAGAAGTAACTGGAACTACAGTTTGAGAACTTGGCTGTATGCTCTTTTTTCTGTGTTCATCTATAGAATTGGCATTATCAGATGACTTATTACTGGTCAATTTAGGGGGTTTTTGTTTATTTTCTGTTTTGCTATCAGCAGTCTTTTCACTACCGCTAAGATTAAACTTTTTTTTCCATGAAAACATGCTGTCTTAATTATACGTTATTTTTGATGGTATTTAAGCTGCTAATGCTCTTGATATAAATAAAGTATTATTGTTTACAACAAATGTTTAGTCAGGTGCTTAAAGTCTTTTCTTTCAGGTTAATTCAATTTCTAATTAAAATTTAATACCAAACTGTTTATGCTTTTCTTTAGTAGCTAAATTTTAAAAATAACAGAAGGTTGTTTTATGGGGCAAAAAAAAGAGAAAAAAAAAAATATACACAGAGATGAAAAAAAACGCAGCTAAATTTGAAATTGGAAGCGTGAGGTAATCGGCCGAGTCTATAAATTAGCTGAAAAGTGAAGAAATTGATTTACGGTCCGATTTTTGGATTACTATTCCCTTTAAGCCTTGTCGTTGAATTATTATACACTAACATATTGGTTAGTGTAAATAAATAATCAAGTGGGAATATATTAAAATGCGGGTGGATATATACTTTCATTCTTCTATGAGAAGATCTATAAATTCATTACTGACCGCTTATTTAGGTTTTAACAGTTGGTTCCTCAGTTCCAATAAAGTTCTTAAATCCCAAAAATTCTACAATACCTTTAATGTCGTGTTTCAAGTAGGCTTGTGTTTCGGCAAATAAATCAGATGCTTCGTTACTGTACTTTTCAACATATAGTCTAATTGTTGCACCTGAAGAACCAGTACCTGATAATCTTAAAACACATCTTAAACCATTTTCCAGTTTGAAGTATAAACCTTGGTTTTTAGAAACACTGCCATCAATATCAGTGTATGAAAAGTTACCTCTTTCAATGATTTTGACACCATTAACAGATTTGTATTCATCCTTTTCGTTTGAAACAACCTTTTCTAAGAATTCAACAACTTTGCTGGCCTTTTCACTGGATAAGTCTTCGAAATCATATCTTGTAAAGAATGTACGACCATACTTTTCCCAAAAGTCTCTTTGGATGTTGGCAATGGAAACAACTTTTTCTGGATGCTCAAAGCTGTAGGTAGCCAAGACATTTAACCAAGCGATAATGGCCCATAAACCGTCTTTTTCTCTGATGTGATCAGATCCAGTACCAAAACTTTCTTCACCACAAATACTCAACTTCTTGGCATCAAACAAGGCACAAAAGAATTTCCACCCAGTAGGAACTTCATAGCAATTAATGCCATACTCAGCGGCAACCTTGTCTATAGCGGAAGAAGTTGGGAATGATCTGGCTAAACCCTTAACGTCATTTTCAAAGTATGGAATATAGTTTTTCAATGCGTATTCAGAGATTATGGCAACTGAATCACCTGGAGAAACAAAAGTAGATAAGTCTCTTTCGTTGTCATAACCAAAAATCATGTTTCTATCACCATCACCGTCACTGGCTGCACCAAAGTCAACTTTGTTTTTAACAACTGTATCAACTAAAGTGTGGGCATATGTCAAGTTTGGATCTGGATGTAAACCACCAAAATCTGGCTTTGGAACACAATTTTGCAATTGATCTAAAGGCACGCCTAATTCTTTGTGTAAGATTTCAACAGCATATGGACCAGTAACACCATTCAAAGCATCAAAGCAAACCTTGAATTTGCCGGTAGATAAAAAGTTCTTAATTTTTGTGAAATCAAAAATCTCTTTCATGAATTTAGAGTAGATAACAGTGGTGTCAATAACTTCAATGGTCATACTTCCAAAGGTTTCAACATCAATAACTTGAGTGTTACATTTTGTCAAGTCAATTTCCGGTAAGTTTTCAACAGTCAAGTAATGATCTAATTTACATGACTTTTCGTAAATGACATCCGTGACACTTTCAGGAGCAGGACCACCATTACTTAGGTTGTATTTGATACCTAAGTCACCATTTTCACCACCAGGATTGTGGGAAGCAGTTAATATAATACCACCAGTGAAATTTCTTGATCTAATGATATTAGAGCAGCAAGGAGTAGACATGATACCATTCATATGACCAAAGATCAAATGCTTGACACCATTGGCAGCACAAATAGCAATGATTTTCTTCATAACGACATCGTTATAGTATCTTCCATCACCACCAATGACTAACTTACTATTTTCCTTACCTTCAGGAATGGATTCTAAAATAGCTTGAATAAAGTTTTCAGTATAGTGAGCTTTTTCAGAAAAAACCTTTACTTTTTTTCTTAAACCAGAAGTACCTGGTTTTTGATCTTGGAATGGAGTAGTAGCAACTTTTTTTATAGTTAACTCTCCAGAAGAAATTTTAGTTTTAGCATCAGTTGCAACGTTTTGTAGAGTCATTTGAATCCAGTTGTATTAATAAGTAAGAGTACCTTGAAGTTATCAAAAAAAAGTAAATTGTTGTAGGTAATTCTTATTGGTTCTTGAATATTGTTTATCCTTTTTATTATTTTTTTTTTAATTTCTTATCAAAAAATGTTCACACCCTTATATATAAATAGATTTATTATATTTTGTATATGAGATGCATCTACACGAAAACTTTTTTATTTTTTTTTTTGTTAGTACCCAACAAAACCCCTTCAAAAAAAAATGAAATTATATTGGATTATTCCACGTAGAAGAAGTCTACAACCAAAAAAAAAAAAGAAGGGGGAGGAAAAAAAACCTGATCTTTAATCAATTCAATAGGTAAATGTACTATAATTATATGCACTTTTTTAAGCAAATCATCGTTACACAAATGTAATAAAATATATATACATGAAAAAAAAAAAAATTTAGTGTTTAATTAATGCATTTGCCACATGCACAATCCCTATCAATTTTCTAAGAATATTAAAAGGTTTCAACAGATAAGAATCAAAAAAAATTTTTTTTTTGTTTTTTTGCCTTGTTTTTGTTATCTAGAAAGTTATTCAATGGTGGGGGAGAGGGTAATATATCCGAATATCAATGATGTGCCTAAAATCCCTATAGAAATATTATTGAGTCTCATTTTCAAGTGGCAAATCTGAGTCGTCAGCATTTAAAACATCAAATACGTGATTTATGGTGGCATTTATGCTAGATAAGGCTTCCAGATCATATATTTTTTTTAGATCATAGTTATTGTAGCAAATCCCATCATTTTTATACTCAGAAGAAGTTTGATCAATTAGTTGATCTATGAACTCATTTCTACGCGTCACATGCAGTTCATTTATTGAAAGTACATCAAGCTTTCTTTCGTTCAATGCTGAATTTATATGAGTACATGGGTAAGGCTCGTCAAGTTTCAAAAAGTAGGACCATTGTTTAGCATCGCCTTTGTCTTTTACAAAAAGTTGGTTTTCATCATTGTCAAAGAGATTAATATCCAAATAATTTTTTTCAATCAAGTGTGCAAATGCCGAAGAATTTTCTCCTTTTGATGGTCCATTTTTCAGAGCAAGCTTTTGCTTTTTTGTCAGTAACTTGTCAGCTAGCATTGGTTGTTCATTCAAACAATATTTATTCTCAGCACCAAATAAAATTTTTGTGATGATCAAACAACGGTTTTCTTTGCCGTCAACCACAGTCTTGCTTGGTGATAAACAGCACATGTTTATGTCGTATGGTGCCGTTTCTTTTTTAACATATCTACCAATGCTAACAAGATTATTTTCAAGCAATAAGTCAACAAAAGAAATAAATGCTAAGTAATTGGCTTTATTTACAGGTATTTTATTTGAATAGAAATCACAGGTAATAATTTGAGACTCACCTGTCAGATATTCCACAGGAAAGTTTTGCTTATCCATGGTGTACATTGGTATGATGCTCTTATTAAATAAAGTATGTTCGGATATGGCTTTGGATGCACTCTCTTTTTCTTCTTCATCAGCTTTTTTGATATCTAAAAACAACTCTTCAACAGGAATATTTAAAGTAGTTAGGGTTTTGAGTTCATCTTCGTTTATGTAAGAATAACAATCTCCATTCTTATAAACAGTAACAAGGTTTTCTTTTTTGAGCGATGAAGCTGTTATTTCGCCACTTGATCCCTGGATGTCCTCCTTGTGGTATAATGCCAATTCATGTTTAATTTTTTTCATTACACCTTTATCGTCAAACATGGTAACTTTTGATTGAGCTTTAGTTTTTTTTATAGCAGGATAACCTACAACAGGAATTCTATTAATCTGGTAATCTGTAGATAGTTTGTTCAACATATTCGTATTAAAGATAAGATCTCCTTGGAATACAACTCTAGGATCAACACTTGAGAAATCTTTGAACTCAAAGTAGTCCAGTGTATTAGCCAAAGTATCAATTTCAGAATTATACTGGCAATGCTCACTACTCAATAAAACAATTCTTTCTGACAGCCAATGCAACTTGTCGTTATTATTGCTGTTTCTTTTTTCTGCTTCTTCACTAACAATGAATTTGAAGTTCATCGAAAACACATTCTTATTTCCTTTATTATTACGTTCACCAAAGAAAACATTTAAAGTTGTCAAGGTATTTAAGAAATTTTCTAATTGAGCTTCGGATATGTCTTCAAATGACTTTGTACTCTGTACCAATATGTAAAAATCGTTGGAAACATCTTGAAACATGGTATTAGTTTCAACGTTTGCCATCTTATTTATAACATCAATTAAAGGTAATAGAATGCAGTTCTCCTCGCTTTCAAAGTCGTTCATAAGATTTATAGACTCATCAAATTTCGCATAAATCTTTTCCAAAAGTGATAGAGCACTTTGTTTATTTTGTTGCAATGTGTTTAAGTTCCAATATTTCATCAAATTATTATCATTTTCTATCGGCAAAAGACTCAATGAATTTTTAACATTAGAATCATTATGAAAGTCAACATTTGATAAGATTACTGACACTAGATTATTTAATTTAGCTCTGGTTTTGTGTGTATAATAACGTTCCTTGTAAATCAAATGAAATAGTAGTGATTTGATGTGAATTGAATTATCAACAAGATTATTCATTTTATTGTCCAATACAAAACATTTAAAAGACTCTAAAGAGCTAATTCCCAAATCATTATATTTTGCCATTTTATATTCACCATCAATATCAACAAAATTGAATGTGGTTTGTGAACTGGTTTTATTACAACTTTTTTAAAATCTAATTTGATGTTTTTTTCGCGTTTGATCAAACATTGGTTATAAACTTTTTTTTTGCTATACACGTGACAGATCAGCGGATTTAGTCTACTGAATAAAAAGAGAAAAATTTTTTTTCTTTTTTTTTGCTTCTCTCCTTGTAATAGATTTGGCCGGAGGCACTTAATGGGAAAATTTTTTTCACCTATACAAAGGTAATAAGTATAATACAAAGGAATACATAATTGATCCCAAAACTACATAGCATTTGTAAAAAAAGCAGCATATATTTGTGTGAAAATGTACAATAAATCTCTAGGTATTGCTAGATATTTTTCAAACACAAGCAACTCTTTAAAAGAAGTTGTTCTTCCTGTTCCAAAACTTACATCTTCTCAAACCATCAACGTTAAGAATTTTAAAAGTTTGTCACTTCTTAGCAACTATGACTTCATTTTAAAAAGAAAAATTAAAATAACCAAGAGACCTGGTGCTGTCACAAGAAAACTAGGAGCAAGTGCCTACTTCACTGAAGATGGCCAACGTTTATTCTGTACAGTTTTGGAATTCAATAATGTTGAAGTAATTGATAAGATCATCGATGAAGAAAAATGTATATATATCAACCAAATAGGGTTTGGTTGGAAAGATATGAAAAAGGTATCTAGATCTTTAAAGGGGATATACAACTCTTTAAACACATCTCCAAAGATGAAAATCATATCCTCAAGAGTCAAAAGTAAAGAAGCTTTATTAGAACCGGGTACTCTACTAAAACCATCATACTTCAAGCCAAATGCCTTTGTGGATGTAAAAAGTGTAATTAAAGGTAAAGGTTTCCAAGGTGTAATTAAAAGATGGAATTTCACAATGCAACCACAATCCCATGGTAATACAAAGACTGTCAGACACAGAGGTGCCTTCGGTGGTAACACTGAACCAGCCAGAGTCTTCCCAGGTACAAAGATGGCTGGTAGATATGGGTTCAAAAGTTCTGTAAGATATAACTTAAGAGTATTAGAAGTTGATGATGAATTAGGAACCATGGTAGTTGAAGGTTCTGTACCTGGTGAGAAGGGTGAATTTGTCACCTTGAGAGATGCTATCAAGATAAAACAAAATTAATCTATTCTGTATATAAACTGTTATAAAATAACACTAAAGTAATTTTTTTTAATGAAAGATTTTCATTATTATTATTGATATATAATTGACTATAGACTTAATTAAAATAAAGAAGAAACCAAAAAAAAAAAAATGTAAAAAAAACACAAAGAGTAAAACAAAAACATTTTGATTAATCTTCGAATTCACTTGGTTTAACTAAACCACCAATTCTTGCAGCGTTCATCATTTCAGCTTGTTGTTTTCTTTGCTTTTCAATTTCAACTTCTTCAACATATAAGTAATCAGCAGGATCACCACCATATTCTTTAATTTGGACTAAGAAGTCTCTTAATAAACCGTTGAATACCTTTGGAGAATTACATTGCTTGACCAAACTTTGCAAAAATGAAATAATTTGTTCAGTACTCAAGTTTGGAAGAGCATTGGTTAACATATTACCCATATAAGCATACAAATAATCATGGTTAGATGCACCTTCCATAGCGTCAGGACCTGCAGCTACAATACTAGTCTTGATAACACCATTTTCTACAATTGCTATGAGCTTCATTAAAACAGCAGCTTGGCTGGAGAATCCAGATTTGTGGTCACTATCAGTCATAACAGCAAAGATCTCACTGATAAAAGTAAAGTAGTACTGTTGATAGAAGTTAATGACAAATTCGTTGTTTTGAGGAAGCTTAACAATATGTTCAATAACTTCCAAAGCTATGTCTAAACCACAAACTTCTATATCTCTGTTGTTGTGCTTGAAGGCCCAGAAGATGGAATCTATGAATAGTTTGAAAGCAGCTGGTGGTAATTGCAGCAATGCGTTGAAACATTTGGCATTAATCTGCTTTAGTAAGTTATAAAATTCAACACGGTGTTCTGGGTAGTTGGTTAAGTCTTTTGTTATCATATCCAATGTACATTCAAATACACTTTGTAAAATTAAAATAACACCGTCTGGAATACTTCCACCAACTTTCTTGACAACTGTAGCCATACACTTCAATACTTCAGCATCCTTAGCATCTGGAACATTTTGGAAGTAATCTTGTAAAACCGTTTGTAATAGTGGGTTGATCAAAATAGCAATATTTTGTTGAATATCGTTAGCCTTGCTTATGTAGGCCTCCATCAACTTCAAAATGTCTTTCTTGATAGATCTCAAAGCTCTGACTTTAGGAGTCTTTGTAGCGATATCACCGTCTTTTGCTACTGCATCATTGATCAATTTGGAAACAATGGTGTACATTTTAAACATATCACTATGAACATATAAAATTTGTGATTTGAAAAATGTACCAATAGAGGAACAAGCAGCTAAGTTAGTCTTAACAATGTTAGAAACAATAGCAGCAGTTTCAGTATTAGTTAACATGGTAGGATCTGATAAGCACAATTGACAAATTTGGGTCCATGCATCATTTGGGAATACCATTAGTTTTTGTAAATAAGCTTCTCTTTGACTTTCATTATTTTCATCTGCTATCATGATACCACAAGTTCTGTAGAAAGAATGAACTTGTTGAGTTTCCAAATCACAGATATGATCAGAAATATTTGTAATAATATTCATTAAGTATGGTTCAGTTTCTTTATCTTGAACAGTAATAAAATGTCTTTTACACTTTTCAACAATCTTAAAGAAAGTGTCACAAGCCATATCTTGAACACCTTCGTGCTTTTCATGCATAAATTCAAACAACTTAGCAATAACAGTTTTCAAGAACTTCCAATGGGCTCTTAAGAATCTAGGATATTGACCAACTACGTACATGATATTTGAGGCAACAACAGCCTTGTTATCCTTACCTCTTTTTTGTTCGGTTAAAACTAATAAATCTCTTATAACAGTAACAATGAATGACTTTTCAAAACTGGCAGACATTGCACCGGAAATAGAACCAATAGCCCAACACAAAGTGTTGATATTGTGCCATGACCATTCTGAACCATTCAATTGATTAGATAACTTGTTAACCATTATGTTTTCGGTGTTTGAAACATTCAAATGAGTTAAATAAACAAGAGCTTGCTTTTCTGATTTGTATAATTGGATAGTATCACTTTCTTTGACGAATTCTCTGACAATCTCACCTTCATCATTTTCAACAATCAAAACTTCTTCTGGTTTAGCCATATTTTCAATAATAATAATTCTCAAACTAGCACACAAGTCTTCATAAATATGTTTCTTTAATGGATATTGCATTAAGTATTGTGGATCCGGAGCACCTTGTTGAGTTGATACTTGGAATTCCATGTTTTTTAATTTCATCAAGGTGTTGTTAGAGTTTGAGGCATTATTGCTGATTTGGGATTGCATGTCATCAAATAAGTCCTTGGAAAAGGTATTCCAATAATCTAAACAAATCTTGAATAATTCTCTTTCATTGATTCTTGATAAATCAATCAAGTAACTATGAGCAGTTAGGTTAATTTCTTTTTCTTCTTGATTACTCAATCCTCTTTCTTCCAATAAAACTCTATGATTACTTAAATAAGTAGTTAAAAACATTGCAAAGTCATGTAGAAATGCTTGTGTGGAATTATTAGAAGTTAAATAAATTTCCTTTAAGTTGTTATTTGGAGGCATGAATGAGTTGATAGAAGTCAAAGATTGCTTAAAGTAGGTGGATAAAATATTTTGTACATCAACATTTCCTATAACACTGCTCAAATCCAAGTTGGATATTTCAGTTAAACATTTCAAAGCCAAACTTCTGGTTGATTCTATAGTTAAGAAATTCTTACTCAATAGATTAATGATATCAGTTTCAAAAATGAATGAAGGTGGAATCCATTGAATATATCTTAATAAACAGGCCAAGGCAGTTTTAATCAATGCATCTTTGGAAGCGTCACCAGATAAAATATTAAAACACAAGTTAAATATTTGTTTGAATTCATTTGTCAAAGCAGTCTTTAACTTCATAGCTTTGGCTTGTGTCATTTGTTCTGAAGAGAAATCAAAGATTTCTTCACTTAATAAAGTTAAAATGGTCAAGTTGTTTTGACAAACAGCTTCAGATGATTGAGATGATTGTATGATTTCAGTGATGAACTCTGGCCATTCAGCAGGCCAATCTTGTTTTAAAATTTGGACCAAGGTTAAGTCTGATTTTTTGATCAAATTTTTATCAGCATTACCTGAAGTACACAATGAGATAATCATACCAGCAATAAAGTTTCTAATACCAATTCTTTGTTCTTTAGGTAAGATTTTCCACTTGGAAGTGATTAATTTGTCTAAAATACCAAGAGCTATAAACTTGGATTGAGGATTGGATGAATTTTGTAAGATTTGATCAGCTTTTTGCCAAGCGTCTGGATGACCTTGGAATTGAGTTAAAACAACTTGCGCTTGTTTTTGCTGTTCTCCAGATCCACTATAAAATGTGTTAACAACTTGATCTAGTAATGAAATGTCTAGAGCTTCATTGAAGTTTAAAATTCCTTCCATTTTGATGATTGTTTTGATAAATGACTTTTTATTTTTCGATATTCTTATTTTTCACAAAAAAAAAACAAAACAATGTTATATGAAAACACTTCTTTGGTTGATTAAGACAATTCTAAAAAAAAAAAATCAAATATAAAATCCAATAAATCTTTTAAATGATATTTTAAAATAGAGATCTAGGTATTAATTGGGGGGTTTCTTTCTATTTCTTTTTTAATACCAAAATCTTTAATATTTAAAAACTTTAACCATAAGAAGAATTTAAAAAAAAAAAAGAAAAAAAGAAATGAAGAAAATATGAAATCACACACTCACACCAATATCGAGCCAAATACAACAGTGGGAAAAAAAAATTCATATAGAGCCGCTGGCTTCATATATGGGGGGGGGGGATTTTTTCACTCGTGCTAATGAGGAAATTGGAGAGTGAATAGGACATTAACACA
>ERZ794936.200-NODE-200-length-35663-cov-7.633846_pt1 | contig 35663 bp, 18 predicted proteins | sample MGYA00511083_ERZ794936 | MGnify/ENA primary metagenome ERZ794936 (study PRJEB30137, sample SAMN04331409) | food metagenome | isolation source: Y2 must sample point D1 replicate A | place: Australia: South Australia | collected 2014 ... | reverse complement strand
CATATACATTTTTTTTAAAATCAAATTTTTGTTGTTTTTTTTTTTTTTTTAAAAATTCAAATCTACTAATACGTTTTCTTATCTAACAAATTGTTTTTTTTATTCTTTTACGATCATTTAAGACTTGGAAAAAGCAGCTATTGGCAAATATAGATGTTTTTGTTTGCTAATGAAATAACCTGAATCTATACCCATACACATTATGGAAGCTAACGAAGAAGATACATACATATCAATACCTATTTCCATTGCTAGAAGAAATAGTAGGTTTACAAGAGACGATGACAGATCTTATGGCTCAATTATATCAAGTACAGAGCAAGCTCACAAGGCCATGAGATCAGACAATGTTCCTATTTCTGGTACGTCTTCTTTCAAAGGACCGAACTCAATAAAGAGATTTCAATCATCTTATCAAAGAGCAAATAGCTTTAAATCTATTGAAGTAAACATGGGAAGGGAAAGAAGTTATTTTAACACAGTTAATAGTCCCAATGACTCAAATGTTTCTGTTTACGATCAACTTATTGATTATGACACGATGGGTGCTAGTGTTAATGGTAGAAGGTTATCAATGGCTGTGAACGGCCCAGGCTCTATTTCCAAAAAGAACTCCATAGCAGATTTAAACCCTAACGATTTTCCATTGAGAGAATCGTTTTTGGAGTCATCAAACGAACCAAACAATACAAATCCACTTTTGAATCCATCTTATCAAGAAAATGAATTTGCAATCAGATCCCAATCACACAAGATCAATGATATCAATTCCATCATTATCCAAAAGTTGAAGCCTGAGAAGCTTGATAACAAAGTTGTGATAAAAATAGTAGGTCAATCAACACAACCCCAAACAGTTTTCAACAGTGTTAATGTTTTGATTGGAATAGGTCTGTTTGCACTACCTCTAGGGCTGAAGTATTCTGGTTGGATTTTAGGTATTCCTATGCTAGCTTTATTTGCACTAGGTACTTTGTTTACAGCTGATTTGCTTTCTAGATGTTTGGATACAGACCCTTCTCTAATATCTTATGGTGATCTTGGTTATGCTAGTTTTGGTCCTGTGGGAAGAGCATTGATTTCCTTATTATTTAGTTTGGATTTATTAGGTGCTGGTGTTTCATTATTTATTTTGTTTGGTGATTCTTTAAATGCTCTATTCCCATCTATATCCATAACACAATTTAAGTTAATAGGATTTTTACTGATCTGCCCATTGAGTTTTGTGCCACTGAGCATATTATCAAATGTCTCATTATTGGGAATTATATCCACTTTGGGTACAATACTTATTATAATACTATGTGGCCTTTGGAAAAGCACATCACCTGGATCTTTAATCCATCCAAACCCAACTGCTTGGTGGCCGGAAGACTTTAAAAGTTTTTGTCTTTCTATTGGATTACTGAGTGCTTGTTGGGGTGGCCATGCGATTTTTCCTAACTTGAAAAACGATATGAGACACCCAAAGTCATTCACCTCATGCCTAAAATACACTTACATGATTACAGCATCTGCAGATATAGGAACAGCTGTGTTTGGGTTTTTAATGTTTGGATCTAGTGTCGAAAATGAAATTACAAAGAATATCTTAAATACCAGTGGATATCCTAAATTCGTATACTATGCCATATCTGCTTTAATGTCAGTTATTCCTCTGGCCAAAACACCTTTAAACTGCCTTCCAATAGTGTCTCTTTTGGACATCATCACAGGAGTAAAAATTAATGGTGGGCAAGAATTTGAAGAAGATTATGATGATGAACTGGCTATAGAAAGCGAATATGAAGATTTGACACCTAAAAACTCTCAAATATCAACCGTAAGAAAAGAGCACAAATCTTTAAAATCTGCAATAATTTCCTGCTTTAATAAGGTTTTTGTAAATGCTTTATTTTTAGTAACTTCAATGGTTTATCCTGAGTTCGACAAAATTTTAGCATTGCTGGGAGCTGGATTGTGCTTCATTATATGTTTCATTCTACCGTGCTTGTTTTACATGATCATGTGCAAAAACACCATTAAAAAATGGGAGTATTACCTGTGTTGTGGAATAATATTTGTTTCAATTATTTTGTCTGTGCTGGGTGTTGGTGCAGCTATCTCCTAAGTATGTTTACTATTCTGTTTAGCGTATTGAATGACTACATACAATTATAAAAAAAAGTTCGTTTTCGGATTTAAAACATTTAGATTATTTATGTGAAACATTTCTTTTTTTTTTTTTTTTTTTCAAAGGCATATGAAAATTACCTATTTCGAGTATGCTTCAAAATCAATGGTATAGCACATTTTTTTTTTTTTTTTAAAACTTTATAAATTTGCTTAATTATAACAAATACAAAGAAGAAGAATATATAGATATATAAACCGTACAACCAATACACCCATTAAAAATGAGTCCAAAAAGTATACACGATATTATTGTATCCAAAGAAACTAGCCAAAATGCTACATCTCTTTTGAATTTGCTGGCATCTGAAGGGCTAGAAAATACCAACAAAGATGCTATCAAAAATCTTATAGATGATTTGTTAACCACACAAAAGGATATATTTGAAAACAAATCACCAATTGACTCCTTAATTGTTGATGGTTTAGATGTCAACCAAATTTTTGAACAATATAATATAATCTTACAAGTTTTAAGTCCCAAATTGTTAAACGATATTAAAGAATTAAGCTCAGTACTTGAAGCTAATGATGAAGATAGCGAAGAAGAATACGAAAGTGAAGAAGAATCAGAATTAAGATCAGAACAACCAGAAAATGAAAATGAGGATGAAAGTGATGAGGAAGCACATATTGATGAACACATTAATGATCCTTCCGAAGAGGTTTCTGAAAATGATGAAGAAGAATTTTATTCTGCTAATGATAGCGTCAACTCTGAAGCTGAAGAGGAAGAAGTAAAAGCTGAAAATGACAATGAAAGTGTTTCTGGAGATGAAGAAAAAGACAAGTTTTTTGATGCTCAATCATTCTTAAAACAACTTGATGATGCTGAAGAAAGGGGCATTGATTTATTGGATAATGAAAATGAATCCGACTCTGAAGACATTGACTACTTTGGTGATATACCTTCCGAAGAAGATGAAGAAGCTGACTATTATAATGACTTTTTTGACAAACCAGAAGAAAAGCCTAAATCTAAAAAAGAGAAGCCTAGCAAAAAGAAATTATTATCTGATGATTTATCAGATAATGAAATTGATAAAATGATGAATAATGTTAGAAAAGATTTGTTCTCTGATGAAGAAAGCGAATATTCTGATGAAGATGAAGAACAGGTTTCAGGTGCTACAGAAGGTAATCAAACTAAAATATTGTCATCTCATGAACGTCAGCAACTTGAAATACAAAGACAAATTCAACAATTGGAAGAAAAAGCTGTTGAGGATAAACACTGGGGAATGAAAGGTGAGTCCAATGCCAAAAATAGACCAAAAGATGCATTGGTTGAAGAAGAAGTTGAACTAGAGTTTGAATCCAATGCTAAAAGTGTTCCTGTAATAACATCTGAAATTGTTGAATCCATAGAAGAAATAATCAAGAAAAGAATTAAAGAAATGCAATTTGACGATTTGGAAAAACGTATAATCAATACTAACATGAAGCCGAGAAGAACAAGAGAAGAAGTTTCACAAGTCAAGTCTAAGGTTTCACTTGCAGATCAATATAAAGAAGCTGATGACGAAGCTGCTGTAGATAGAGATTTGGATGAATTTGAGGAATCTGAAGAATTAAAAGAAAAACACAAAGAAATTGACACTTTGTTTGATGATGTGATGTATACCTTGAATGCATTATCATCTGCTCATTTCACTCCAAAACCAGTAAAGAGTGGTTTAGAAGTCAAACTGGAAACATCCGCTATAACTATGGAAGACCAACAACCATTAATACAAAGTGCTGAGTCTAGTCTGGCACCTCAAGAAATTTACAAAAACTCTGGAAGTAACAAGCTGAGGGAGGATGATGTAGTTTTGAAAAACGGATTAACTGTGAATAAGAATGAATTGACAAAAGAAGAAAGACAAAGAATGAGAAGATCAGTAAAGAGAAAGAGATCTAAATTGATGAAGCAAAAAGATGAATCTAATACACATAAAAAGAGCAAGGTTGAAGAGTCCATTGATGTTTTGAAAAATAATAGCAAGCATATTACTGTTGTAGGTAAAGACGGTAAATCTACAGATAGTAAAGGTAAAGCCAAAAAGCAGAATACAGACGAAAACACTAAGTTCATTGGTAGCTACAAACTGTAATATCTCTGTTAAATTACCTTTCTTTTTTTTTATATATATAACCAATAAATTTATCCAAACAATATACTACATTTAAAAATGTGTTTTTATTATTATTTATTAAACAGTTTGTAAAAAAAAATAGTGAATTAATCCATATATGTATATGTTTTTTTTTTGAATCAGTAAAATTAGCTATATATAAACTATTGGATTACTTTCTATGTCTATGATTTCCGTTTACCAAACTTTTAGTTGCTTTGGAGACACTTTGATAACAAGAATGTTCCAACAAAGCAATATCCCAGTTGACAACATCATCTATATTACAACTGTCAATTTCCATTCCTTCACCAACTAATTTTTGGAAACCTTCATCATCAAATTTATTATTGTCAGCTATGTTCATTATGAATTTTGAATACTTCTCCCCATTTATAACACTGTAGTTAGCAATAGTTTCTTTGGTGTCATACATACCATGACATTCATCATATCTATTACTCAAAAACTCTAAGAACTTGGCAACTGCTAAGGAAGTTTTTTCTGGAGTATGTAGCATAAAACTGTGAAGCTGCTTATTGAAAATCTTGGCTCTTTGAATGGTGGCATTTTTGGTTTTAAAGAAAACAAAATCTAAAGCCTTTAAAAGAAGTTCAGAAGTGGTGGATGTGTTGATTTTAACTCTGTAAGATGACAAAAACTCAGTTGTTATCTTATCATTTATGTTGGTTGCGTATGGAGTATTAGAAAATGGTGTTGGGGTACTTGTTTCCAAGTTGGGGTCAACAGACAGAATAGGTAAGATTTTGTAAAGTTCATTAATAAAGAATGATAAATCCATTTGGAACTTAAGACCTAGATGATTAGTAACCAAGGTAAATGCAGTAACAATACACAACAGTATTAGTCTACCATTCAAAGTTGTTCCGGATGTTTCATTATCGGCAAACTGATCATCATCATTTATGTCTATAATAATTTCCTTTAAGATGTCCAAGAAATCACCCAATAAGTCAAAGTTAGCCATATGACCAAATTTGGCCAAACCTTCTAAAACAACACCTACCAAGTTGTTGACAGATTCTTTGTTTTTCAAAATAGTCAAATATAGCTGTAATGTTAGCTTCAATATTTCGGATTGGTTTTTTTCTCTTTCTTCTTGAGAGACGGCTTGCTCAGCCTGTGCCATATCCTTTTCAATGTCCTTAAGTTCTTTTCTTATCTTTCTTTGTTTCTTTGATAGATGAACTCTGTCTTTCTTTTTAATCTTTACTGTGTCATCATCTTTATTTTCTGGAGGAACATAGTCTTCCAAAATATCCATCTTCAAAAGAACTAATAAAGTATATTCATAACATCTATAATTTCTCAACTTTAACATTTTGTTTAGATTTCTTAAAATGAACAATGTGTATTGACCTTCATAGTCTTCGTAAACAATTGTTTCCATTTCTTTCAGTAACTTGAAGTAGAAAGGATCAGATTGTGCTTTAGCTTGACTGGATACACCTATTAATCTTCTTACAGCAAGTTTAAATAGATCTAAGTTACCGTTGAAATGTTTAAAGTTTTTAATAAGTTCACATACTAGCAAACCACCTATGTTGTATAAAACCGGGTTAATTTCTTGACCTTGCTTAGCTGGCTTGTTTAGGTATTCAACAGTATCAATGAAAGACATATAGTTGGCAACTAAATTGTCTTCAAAAGCTCTCAATTTCTTAACTTCTTTGGTTTGTTTTTCTAACTTTTCTTTAGCAGTTAAAGCTCTAATTTTGTATCCTGGAATTATACTTTTAAACAAAGGAATTAAAGCTAAACTGGAGAATTTACATGTATTTAAATTCTTGGATTTGGTCATTCTTACTAATCTCGTTAATTGAGCTAAAGAGTCTTCAGGCATTTCCATAACAGAAGTGACTAAAATAGCAATTTCTTCTTTCAATTTTATAATACTTTCAGCTGTATCAACTGGCTCAACTTCTTCTTCAACAATCTCTTCTTTTTCTTCAGGCTCAGAAGCACTTTCTTCAGATTCAGATTCTTTTATTTCAGGCTTCTTAACTAACTTTTGCTGTTTTGGAGCTCTTTTTTGTACAACAACTTTACCGTTGACCTTGATTGGTAGTCCAACTGTTTCATTAGCATCAGTCTCATGGTCATAATTTAGCTTTCTTGGGCCAAATTCTGTCTCTTCTTCCTCATCTGCTTTTCTTTTTCTCTTTTTGTTGCTTCTGGCTAAAGCATTTTCCTCACGAACGTGATCATTTGCAATAGATATATCTTGATCTAAAATGTTGTCTAGATTTTTATCATCAAAGGCATTGATATTGAATAAAGAACCCTCATTTTGTTCATTTAATTTAGCTGTTCTTTTTTGTATATGTTGTTCTTTTTTTGACAACTTTTTGTGTTTATTAATTGTGCTCATTTTTCTAGGAAATTAACTTAACAACTAACAAAGTTTTTAGTTCTATATAAAAAGCTTTTTTCTTAGAGGGTTTTATCTTGGATTTTGAAAACTTTTCAAGTATCATTTTAACAAATACTCTTGAACATACTTAGCGAAATGCTTAATACTTTGTAAGAAAAAAAATGTATATATATTTAAAAGTATTAAATATTTCCTATTCAGGAAATCATTGCGTGAAATGATCCTTTTTTTTTTTCTTTTTCTGTAATCTGTTTAGCTAGGAGAAAAAGCAATTCAGTCACGTGAGTAAATTAAAAAACTACAATTTTTAAAGCTTAGCATTAAAGAGTAATTTCTGAAATAACAAAATAAACAAGTTGTGAATTTTAAACAGTTTTCTTGACTTTTTTGACCATTACAGACATGTTCATTGGTTGCTTGAATATAATCCCTGGTTCCAGACCAGTTTCTTCAGGCGAATAATCTATAGGAATGTGGAACTGTCTAATTTCAGTATAATTATGATAATTACCATAGTATTCCTTTAGATTGTGCTCAACAAAAACTTCAACAATGTATTGCTCAACATCAAATATAGTGGCAAAATGTTTTTCACCCAAAGGTAAAAGTGAAGAACCAAGTCTGGGCAAGAAAGACACAAAACAGGTTGGCTCAATGGTCTTACCATCTGGATAGCTGTGGTGAGGCTTGAAGCCTACACATCCATCAATAGCATTTTCTGTTATGACCACTTCAGAATCAACGTCTTTTGTTATCCATATTATTTCATAGTCATCAAATGTTTCTTTTTTAATATCAGCTTGTTTAGTCAAAGCCTTGTAAAGGTTTGAATCTTTTTTTGCATACAAGTACATGTAAGATTCATTTAAATGACCAGCAAATCCAGAATCACCAGCAAAGTTTTCCAAATCTTTAATTCTGTTACCTTCCAGGGTATTGAATTTAGCGTGGTTCTTTGCATAACCGTCATTTATTTTGTTCATAATGGCGGTTTGATTTTCTTCTGTTAATTGTAATAAATCGGCAGCTTTAACAACAACCACAAAGTGGGTTTTGGTGGAAAAGGCTGGTTGAGTCATAGTTTTTATGTAGCTTTAAGTTATTATCAATTTGGTGGTTGAACAAAATAGCTTTTTATTATACCATATTGCTAATTAAGTTAAGTTATAAATAATCTTGTATGAAACAATTTTCAAATTACGTGTTTAAATATTTACAACCGGAGTTAAAAAGTATGTGTATTTTTTGTTCAGTTTTCAAAATAAAATTCCGGCGGAAAAACAGTTGATTTGCGCAATATGAGGATAAGCAACTTTTAAAAAGAGCAGCTCTTTATATACGGTTTATAATATCTGAAATAATTAAATTTTTCATTTGTTGTTCAAAGCTTCCACTAGCTCCTAGTTTTTGTTCTTTTTCTATAAATTCCCCATAACTAACAAAAAATCTGCTTAGTTGCTTGATATCAGCTTTAGTGATCGATCCATTATTATAAAATCCTTCTTTAATGTAATTAGCTAAATCAAGATCTTTAGTAACCAAGATAGAGACTATGAAGGCACGGATAAAATCAAATGAATTTTCAGTTTTCAGGTTAGCAGAGATATTTTTGTTTGATAATTCGATAATGTAATCTTTTGATTCCTCTGAGGTATCTACAGCCGAAGCAGCCAACATTTCAAGTTGATGAATTTTTGATAATTCAACGTGATTCATTTCTTTATAATTCAGCTGGTTAAAATACTGTTTAATGTCTATTAAAGATGCTGATGCATTGTTGCTAATTAAAGCATGGCAGTATCTAAAAGTCTTTTCAAACTTATTACCAAATTTTTTGTTTACTGATGAGAAACTGATAGGATCATTCAGATAAAAAATTCTTTCTAAATAAGCTTCAATTTCAGAGTTATTTATCATTTGAGTCAAGGAATATTTTTCAAAAATTTGAACTACATCAGCATAGCAGTCAATGGTTTTGCTTATTTCAAGCTTGGTATTCAAATTCAGATATTTGTATAAAACCTGTTCTTCATCTTCGCTTACACCTTGAGCTAAAGTTTCTCCTTCAGTTAATTTAAAAAATGGCCCGTTATTCTTGACAGATTTTAAGTATTTTAAAAACAACTCAGAATCCAAAGAATCTGCTTCATTTATTACTTGGAATCTAGTCATTAAAAATTGTTGATAAGAAGTCAATGTATCAGTGTTTATGCTATTAACATCGAATAATTGTGTACCGCTAAAGTTTGTTTTTAATAGCTTTTCCAAAACCAATTCTAATAATTTGGTGGAATTGGAATCAATAATTTTGTTTAGCAAACTATGGATGTTCACTTCTGCAAATTGACTTAATAAGGTTTCTTGTGATAAATTAATAAACAAATAAACAGCTTGTGTTAAATGTCTTACTAGCTCTTCATTTTCTGTGGATTCAGATGACTCCATAATCTTGTTTAAAGTAAACATCATTAGCTTGTTATTCTTTTCTAGGATATCGATGTTTAATTTTTTTAGATCTCCCAAGTATTCTAAAGGAGTCATTCTTCTACCAGGATTACGTTTAAGTATGTTTGATAATGTGGTTTCCGATATGTATTCACTATAATCTAGATTTTCCTCAGAATTAATGATTTCTCTCATCAAAAAGTCTGAAATACCAAATTCAAATAAAGCTGATTTTTCTAAAACATAAGTTTGCAATTCCAATACCTCCTTCCTATCAAGCTTGTTTAGCTCAGGTGACAAAAAATTGTGGTAGCATTCTGTCAAAGTATCTGTGTTTTCAATTTCTAGCTTATCAATATTTTTTGTATGTTTCTGAATCGTTGGATGACCAAGAATTTGAAATTTGGCTTCTTTAAAACTTAGATATCTTTTACAAGAGAAATTCCATATCTTACCTTGCAACTTTACTGGCCTGTTTCCAATATAATTAAACATGATTTGAAAAAGATTGTTATTTGGTTTTGTAAGTTGTTTTATTTCAAATGAATAATCGTTTATTCAATATTTATATTTTAAATTGTTCACGTTGATATTTAACACCGATAACGGAATGTTCAGATTACCAAGTATAAATCAATTTGTCATGCAAAAAAAAGTGGTTAAGTCCGATAATTGTTTTTTATTTCACAAAAATTTTGAACTAAACGTGTAAAAGTAAAATCTAATCACGTGATAAAGTGTATAATTGGAAATTATGAATCTTTATATTTGATCAGCTTTTATTAATGATTAGTGGAACAATGTAGAAGTTTTGTTTCTATTGCATGTTTTATGAAATTGTGTAAAGAGTCAATAAATTAAAGTAAGCAATGGTTTATAATATACATATATTTGTTAAGTTACTTTTATTCCAAAGACTATAAATTGCACTATTTACAGAAACTTTAGCTTTGATAATTTAAAAGAACTCTAGTGTTGATATAATAAGTTTTTTTTTTTTTAAAAAAAAAAAGAAATAATTAATATTATGTTACATATAAAATTAAGGGATATATAAGTAAAAAAAAATAGTGTTTGAAAACACATAGATAATGGATGATATAAAATACTGCATGGATTTCTTATATGATCATCTTATTGAGCTAACAATAAAGCACATACGGCCAATATTATAGAGTTATAAGCTCCTATTAAACTTTTATTTGCTCCATCAGTGTAAATATGAACACCAGTTGTTGATAAGCTTTGATTAAATACCGGAGTGCTTATAGTAGTGATCAAAGAAGCTTGATACCCTTTGGAAACAATACTGGATTCTGAAGAAATTTGACGAGCACTAGAAACAACTCCAGTAGTGGCAGCTAAAGTTTGTAAAGATGAGTTCTTACTAACATTTTTAGTGTATGGTGGAGTAGTTAATGTGGAATTTCCATATAAAGACCCAGAAGAAGGAGTCTTTGCAATTTCAGTGAATTTTGATGAAGATTCAACAACCTCTGTAGATGTACTAGCCAAATTAGTTGAAACAACAAGTGAAAGGCTTTTAGTGGCTTTAGAAATAGATGGATTTAATACAGTTGCAACAGAATTACTTGCATTATTTGATACAATACTGCCAACGATTGATAAGTTGTGTGTAGAAGTACTTATTAGTGTGGCTGGTATAACTTGTGTAGTAATAGTTGTTACATTTAATGTTTGCACGTTAGTTACACCGGTCGTTAAAGTAATGTTATAAAAGACAGTATCAGTACTTTTTGCTGTTATGATAACACCTTCAGTAACGTTAGTAGTCAAAGTGGTGTTATAAAGGGCACTATCAGTGCTTTTTGCTGTTATGGTAACAACTTCAGTAACATTGGTAGTTAAAGATTTAACATGTGTAGCGGTTGTTTCAACCTCTGTGGTATAAGTGGTGTTAAAAGTCAAAATTGATGTAGCTGTTGTTGGAACAATTATTAATGATGTTATTTCAGAAGTGGTAGCTATGGTATCTGTGTGAGTAACTGTAATGTCTGTATTGATAGTGTCTGTGCTACTTTGTGTCAATGTATATGTTGTTGTTATATTTTCAGTCGTCAAAACAGTAGATGGAATGGTAACAGTAGTTAACTGGGTAGTAAAGTATGAACTAGTACTGGTAAAATTTTGAAAAGTTATAACAGTGTTAGTTTCATATGTGGTGGTAAAAGTTTGACCAGTAATAGTGAATGTTGAGACAACTTCAGTAACATCAGTTGACGTTAAAGTATTTGTGGTAACAATTTCAGTTAAACTTGTTTCTGTGTCAGTTTTTGTAGTAGTAACAGTAGCCGTTGTTTGAGAAGTAGCGGTACTTGTTAAAGTGGTAGGAACAGTAGTAACAGAAGTGCTTGTTTTTGTTGTTTCAACAACAGTAGTTGCAGTACTGGTATCAGTAGTTAAAATAACAGTAGTCCCGGTGCTAACAGATGTGGTTTCAAATGTAGAAACAGAGATTGAAGTAATAGTGGTTGGAATAACCTTTGTATTAGTGGATGTGCTAGTACTTGAAACAACATTAATAGAAGTGGCTGTACTATTAACAACATCTGTAATAACAGAAGTAACTGTTGTAACAGAAGGAACAAAAATAGTGGTTTCTGGAGTTCCAATGATTACAATATCAGTTTCTGTTTTGACAGTACCAGTACCAGGGGAAAAAATAGTCTCTGTGGTTAAAGTGACTGTACTTTGACCGGTGTAAGCTCTTGTAGTGGTTGTCGTAGTTGTAGTAGTGGTATTTGAAACAGTCGGAACATAAAAAGTTATTTCAACAGTTTTGGTGTTGTAGATATCAGTAGAAGCTGGGATAATGGTGGTTACAGAAGTAGTTGAGCTGCTCCATGTAGATGTAGATACTGTTGTTTCAGTTGTTTCGGTGGCATATCCTGAATTAGTTAATTTGACCATTGAGATATCTTGAACAGTGTTCCATCTCTGAGTAGTAGTATCTGAGCCAGATGCACAAATAATGCTACCTATATGGGTAACTGCATAGTAACCATTGTAATTAGAGTTTGTTGGAACAGCTAAAGCTCCAAAAATATAATAAGCATCAGTATCTGCACCAGAAGTAATTTGGAATAATACTTCAGTTTCAACAGAGCCATCATTTAAGGTGGTTTGTTGTATGGCCGTTGCTTTAGCAGGAATTACATCAGTATTGATGGAAGTCCATGCATTCATATCAGTTGGTTTAGCTGAATACGAGTATTGGGCATTGGTTGGTAAAGATAATTGTGAATCAAAATCAGCTCTATAGTTTGCAGTAACAAAGCTGTAGGCATTTGAACAAGACGGATAAACAGTACCAAAAACTTCCAAGACTGGTAAAGGCGTAGAGACACCTAAAACAGCAGAGTCTTGGATCCACTGCAATTGAACATCCAACCTGTAAGTAGGCGTAGCAGTCAAAGTTTGACTTGTAATGCCAATAGCAGCAGTGGCAGTTGGGGTAGCAACAACACCTTGCAAAAAAGCATTGGTAGCAAGTGAAGCACTAACAGAAATACCCATATCATTGGTACCGGGAGACACAGTACTAATTGAATAGTCGTTGTTATAAAAGTAGAAATCATTACCAGTAATAAAAACAGCATGCAAAGTTAAATACATTGTTAATTTTTTATCAGCAGGAACCTTAAAAGCTTTGGTAGCAACAAAATCAATAATAGTTCCGGTACCAAAGCTGCTGCTTTGAGATGAAGAAGCATCTTTTATACCATCAGATTGAAATAATAATGAATCATCATTTTTTAGATAAATTGAAATGGTACTACTGTCAAATGGTAAAGAGATATGGTGAACCCTATCTAAGATTAAGTGAAACTTTTGGCCCGCAACATATTCAGCTACACCTTCAACGGACAATTGAAGATCTAGTTTGTAAATTTGTTGTTCAGAAGCTGTATCAATAGCAGTATAGTCGGCACTATCAATTGTGAAAGATGTGGCGGCTGTGTAAATTGTTGTTAGCAAAAAATAAAAGAAATATTTCAATTGCATTTTATTGCTTTGTTTTTAATGTTTGGTTTTTATAAATTATTGAATATCAAAGAGAAACTACCTTAAAAGCAAATAAATAAAAAAAATACCATAATTAAGAAGAAAGAATTTACTGTGTTGCCTTTACATAATTTCAAAGTTTAAAAAGAAAGGATATATAAAATGATTCTTTCATATTTGTCAACTTATGGTTAAACTGTGTTATTTATATATAATCAATATCCAAAAAAAAACCTGAGAAAATATAGCTCAACTTTGTTTAAATTAGAGCCACTTTTTTATTTGTTTTGAGGGTTGTGCTTTAGTAATTATAAGGAAGATTAAAATGGAACCAAACAATTAAAGTCACTTAACAAAGAAAGCATTGTATGTTTTTTACTAAGGGGGTTTTCAAAAACAACAAGGAAACGTATAGAAGTAAAGAATATTATGCTTTGATTAAAGCTTAAAAAGCACTTAAAGACAATTTGAGAAATATCTTATATTTTTTTTTTCCAATTTGGGATTGCAATGATGATATTGGTCCGCAATTGATTAAACTTTTCTGTTTTTTACCCACATAAAGTTATAAAAGCAAGAAATGACGACAATCAGCGACGTATATACAACGCAATTGGTTTAAAAAAAAAAAAAAGAAGAAGAAAGTAATAGAAAACATATTGATATCACTTGAGGAATTTCCTAATTAGGATTGGAATGGTGCACTGGTTTTTACACTCACTTGTTGCCATTCTACAAATGATACATGGAACTGCAGAAGTTGTATGAATATATGTGTAAGCAATTATTGGACAAAAAGCAATGTTTTCTGTTATAATGCACAATGATTTAAGAAGCTGATAGCATATGTCATAAGTTTTAACAAGCAAATTATGCTAAACGAAAGTCAACTAACGAGAAATAACACATTGCATTGTAGTATGAATCAATATATATACACATAAAGCCTTTATACATCTTATTTTTTCTATATACTTGAAAACATATGTAGAGGGAAAGAAACAATTCACTTAGTTGGTTTTTAAAATATCTAATGGAAGTTGGATGGATACACAGTACATTGGTTTACATGGTGCAACTCTTCTCACTTCATGGAATTTCATACTTTCAAAGGTCAGAGACTTGTTGTCTTCAGCTAAATCAAATTGATGTAAAATCCTTTTGTAAACTCTATATTGGATTTCTTTGTCTGTTAAATCTTCTTCTATACCGTATTTTTCAAAACAGTGAACATGAACAACAGGCAATATATCAATTTCGGCTACTTCCAAATCGTTGTACATGGATTTGAAGTTATGTAAGAAATCAATTGCGGTTGCTGGAAGATTCATGACATAATGACTTGGTAACTTAGGAACAATGATCTTTGTTTCTTTTGCTACTCTTTTTTTGTCATTTCCTTTGACGTAGGATTTACTGATTAACTCGCCTTTATTGTTGTAAATCTTTTGTGTTCTAAACTCGTTAACATATTTCAAGGTATTTCTGATAAGATCAGTACCATCTAAATTTGTACACTGAACATAATTTTTAACGTTGTTATTTTCAACATTCTTTTGCATGTACTCGTAACTGCTTGGATTTAAATCATTACTTAAAACAAAAACACCCTTTTTACCACTAGGACAAGAAAATGGACCTATACCAGCCATTACATCGATGACTAATTCATTCTTTTTGAAAGTATTTATCAATCTATCGTGCTCGGTTTGCAATCTAGAATTCCAGTAAACCTTAGAAAAATCTAAAGTAAAAATACAGTTGGATTCTTTATGCTGACATCTGAAGTAGTGTTCAAAGCTTGGATCTTTGTTCATGTCTTCAGGTAACGAAGTTTTTGGATAAGGTTCAAATCTTGAGGCTATAACTTCCATAGCAAAAGTTCTAAATTGAGTTTCTATGGTTTTCATTTTGTTGACAATCTTGTTTAAACCTGGAAGTTTGTCAATAAGAATTCTACCAATTAAAAATCTTGCATCGTTAAATTGGGATCTTAAATTTAAATGAGCAATATCACCAGTTACAGAGTATGAAACTGGACTTTCTACTATTCCATCAGTAACATCCATACTGTCACTTTTCAAGACACTTGGAAGTACAGTGCTGATGACTTCTTGAACATTCCAATAGCTGTAGTCAAAAACAAGAACATGCTGTTCAAATAGGTTGTTTTCTGCGTTCAATATAAGCTCTTCATCTTTCAAAAATTGCTGAAACTCTTCAGATAGATCTTCTACTTTTTTGATTTCTGGTGAAAGCAAAATTTTTTTGTGATTATTTTCATCATTACCAACAATGCATGGGTACCCAGTTATTTTCAAAAGATCGCCTGTACTGCTGAAAGATTTATTGATTTTTCCAATAAGTTTTGGATCTTTAATTACAAAAGATGAGCAAACAATCTTTCCTCTGAATAAAGACTCTTTGTTTTCAATGTCTACAATTTCATTATTTTCGTTATACTTGAAGCTAATATTTTTTAGTATGTGTTCTTTAGGCAACAATACTTTTGTTTGAAAGACATTTCTGCCTTTAACTTGTTCTTTAATAAAGTTCAATGGTGTAAGATTGCTTGTGTTTGTGGTCATATTTATTGAGTATTTGGAAACTATTGAAGATAATTTAAAGCCTCTAAACATAAAAAATTATCAACTCAGATTGTAAACTGTACTAGCAAATTCTTGTATGGATTACAAAGAAGAGTCTTTCTTCCCAATTAATTGAAGCAAATTCATTAAGTTCATAATGAAAATGACATATTAAATATCTTGTAGCGGTCATTGAATCGGAAATAAGAACTGGCGTGTACCAAAACAGAAAAGCCTGCAAAAGTATCAAAAAAAAAAAAAGAAATTTTAGTGCCTGGGAAGAGGTGTTCCTTCATACTGTTTTTTCTTTTTTCTCAATAATCAAAGTGGTATAGAAACCATAGATAGTATACACCAAGATGTCAGCAGGTAATAAGATATTGAATGTGATAACACATTTGAACGGTAACGGAGTTAATGAAACCAATTTTGGTTTGAGCAATGAAGCCAAGGAAATTTACAATTTTGAAAGTAGTGATGAAGATATAGATATGACTTCTGACTCTGATGACGAAGTAGTTGAAAACAAAAAACTTGTGAACCAAATGATTGTTCCAGGTGATTTGGTTATAAAAAGTAATGAATACATGAAAGGACATAACACTTATACAACTGAAGATTTGAGACCAGAAGTCTTTGCTAGCGAAGAAAACCAAAAAGAAGATGAAATTAACATTTACTCATCAACTTTAGGTGTTATATCTAAGATTAATAAATTGATCTCTATAGAAAACGTGAATAAAAATTTGTACATGGCAGAAATCGGTGATCATATCATTGGGCAAATTGTTGAAGTCACATCAGCCAAGAAATGGAAGTTAAATATAAATGGTAATAATCTAGCAACTTTGCAACTATCCAGTATAAACTTACCTGGTGGTTTGCTAAGAAGAAAAAATGAACAAGATGAATTGAATATGAAGCAACTTTTGAAGGTTGGTGATTTGATTAATTGTGAAGTGCAAGGTGTTTATGCCAACAGAAATGATGTCCATTTGCATACAAGATCCTTGAACTATGGTAAATTAAGAAACGGTGCATTGGTAAAAGTCAAGATGGGATTAATTCAACGTAAAAAAACACATACCCATTTTTTCAATAATAACTCTATAAAGATCATTTTGGGTTGTAACTGCTTCATTTGGATAAGTCATGAAAAACCAAATCAAGTCAACAATAATGATAAAACACAGCAGAATGTTAAGTCAGATATAACAAGAATAGAGCAAGATACCTCATTTGAGATTTATTCTGATGTTAACGATCCAAATATAGATATTAAAAAGAGAATTCTTATCAGTAAGTACATTATAATAATCAAAATACTGGCATTCAACAATCTGGTTATCACAGAACAAAGAATATCCGCTTTATACGATATGCTGCTGAGTTATAAATCAGGTGAAGGAATGGAAACAATCGAAAACGAATCTCTGTATGTATTTAATGATCCTGAAGTCATGCAAGAACTTGGATCCCAATTGGTTCAAAGCGAAAAAATGAGAGGATGAGTCTATATATATATTGAAATTAATTACTTTGAGTCTTTATTAATTATAGAAACCAAAGGAATAAACAGCGTTTGTCAAACTGTTGATCAGCAATTGTCTTTAATGATTGCATTCAACCGGATTTAAGCATCATATTAACCATTTCAAGTTAAGTGAAAATAAATTTTTTTTTTTTTTTTAAATTTGTTGAAATATTAAATTTGAAAACACGAAGAGTAAATTGGAAAGATACCTTACCAAGAAGGTTTAATATAACTTACTTTTTGATTAGAAAAGGGTTTTTCTGATAATGTTTTTAAGCTTTAAAAGGGGATTTGCGGTTTTTCCGAAGTCGATATCTACAAATGTTTTGAATAAGCAACATAAGAGTATTCTGTTGACTAGACAGGTGAATTATTCAACATTGAACAGATTAAAAATTGACTTTAAAAAATTTGAAAGAAACACAAATGTTAGAAATTACAGCACTAGTCAGGCAAAGAAGAAAAAGAAATTTGGTTCAAATTTCGGTCAAATGTTGCACAAGTTTGGATTGTATTTAAGTTCTAAAGAGTACAAACAATTCGAAGTTAAAGTATTGTCACTGCTATTTTGTTGTTTCTGTATTTATTCTTACTTTTTCTACGAAAAATATGAAAGAAGACGTGCTTTTTTGAAAAACGTTGAGCTGAGAAAAGAATTTCAAGCTTGGAAGGAATATGAAAAAGTTGTTAATGAAAAGGATGTGACCTTTGATGACTTAAGAGAAATAAGTGCTCTAAAAACAAAAGAAAGAACTCTTCAAATTCTGGCATACAACGACATGAAAAAACAAAAAGTAGAAGAAGCCGAAAGAAAAAAACAAGAAGCTATAGAGACAGGTGCATTTAGTCTAAGAGAGCAAGATAAGTTTGTTAATGTTTTAAAAGAAAGAATGACTGTATTTGAAGCTAGAATGAACGCATTTTTGTTGAAACCAGGCTCTTCAGATTTTAGTTTAGATAATTTGATAAAAAACTTATCCGAAGAAGACTTGGACAAGCCTTTAAGTGAATATGAAGAGTTGAAATACAACAGTATGTACAATTCTCATAAAATGAGAACAAGAGATGTTTTGAAACTGGCCCAATACAATTATATGATTCAAGAATATGGGTTGAGTACTTTTGAAGATGTTAATATTCCACATTACCAATCAATCAAGACTACTTTAAAAGAGCTTGGTTTACCTGAAAACGGAGAAGATGACAGACTATTGCAAGACTTATACGAGCTTGAAAGCATTCATAAAGTAATGCCGGAAATGGATACCATTGATTTCTTTGATGAGAAAGCCTTAGAATATGATTCATCTATCAAAAAAGAAGAATACATTTTTATCAATGGACAAAGAAAAAAACTTGCTAAAAAACTATATGGTGACTGCTTAGAGACTTCTTGTGGTACCGGTAGAAACATTCCATACCTAGATTTGGTGTCTATCAACAGTATAACCTTTTTAGATCCGTCTCAAAAGATGTTAGAAGTTTGTAAAGAAAAATTTGATGAAGTAAATGATAAATACGGTAAAGTAGCCTTTGTGAAGGGTAGATGTGAAGATTTAGTGAATGAAGAAGATGAAAATAAAATGAAATATGATTGTATTTTTGAAACTTTTGGTTTATGTTCACAAAAAGATCCTGTTGAATCATTAAATAACATGGCCAAATTATTGAAGAAAGATGGTAAGATCTTTTTATTGGAACATGGTAAGTCTTCTTTTGATGTGATAAATAGAAAGATGACCAAATCCATGGACAAAAGATTGGAACATTGGGGTTGTCGTTTCAATTTAGATTTGGGTGAAATTATCGATGATTCAGATTTAGAAATAGTTTCTGAAAAAAGAAAACATCTAGGAACTACTTGGATTTACACACTAAAGTTAAAAAATAATGAAGAGGACTCCTCCGATGAATCAAGTTGGTTATCCATATTAAAATAAACAACGACATATGAATTCTTGTATATAACAATTTCAATTTGTATATTGATTAAATCCGTTACTACATTCTTATACATGTATATATATACCATTTTTTTTCTTTGAAATTTTTTGGAGGTCTATGGATTACTTTAAATCCGTTATGTTAAATATACAGTAATTAAACATAGAATTAATATGGAGAAGTCCCATAGATTTGAGCATTAAAGCATTATGGAATACTCTGAGGAGTTTCTCAAACATAAACACTTTATGTGTCTTCTTACAAAAGCGGCACATGAAGTTTTGCGTGAAGGTAAAGAGATGCCTATAATAACATTATTGGAATTTCAAGGCAAAATCATCAGTTTCAAGTACAATAAGACAAATGAACATAAAAATGGAATACATCACGGAGAGTATCTTTCATTTAAGGATTTACCTTTGGATTTTTTGGAAAAGCATAAAAACGATATCACCTTGTATGTCAATGTGGAACCTTGCATTATGTGTGATGGTATGATCAAGCTTGTTGGGCTGAAGAGAGTTGTATTCAGCTGTGAGAATGATCGATTTGGTTCCTCACTTCTTCCGGCAAAAGTGAGAGAGAGTAGTACTTGTGAATTGATACCGTTCATTTATAGAAAAGAAGCTGTTGTAACATTACGTCAATTTTATTTGCAAGAGAATAAAAATGCTCCAAAAACAAGAAGAAAAGAAGGAAGAGCACTTGATTTGGAAACTTTTCCTGCTTTGAATTGGTCTGCATATTTCAAAGACTTTGACAAATTTTATGAAGCTATATTTGATAGTGCCAAGATGGATATGGCTGTGGCACAAGACATTTACAACAACAACAAAGATTTGGAGCCACTAGATCTACAGCTGATCCAACCTACAGAAGATGAATCAATCAAAGAAGGAATCTTAGAGGAAGCCAAGAGCTTTTGGGAAAGTTGGAGAGAGCCCAAAAAAACAAAATTGTAAAGCATACTCATTGTAGTTAAATGTGATATATACAAAAATAAAGCCAAAAATTGAAGACAAGATATAAAGTCTTATATTTTTAAAAAAAAGAAAACGTAAAAGCAAAAGATTTAAAAAAAAGAAAAAAAAACAAAAAAAGAAAATGTCATATCTGTAAAATCTTTTCTATAGAACGAAAAGGTCAATAAGTTAGTGGTCAATGCACTAAAGTTTGTATTTTTCAGTTAATTCTATTTCCAGTATTCTAATTTTTTCCCGTTTTTAAATGTAGCAGCTACGATTAAGGGTAGGACCAAAGTAACGTCAGAGTAAATCTTGACTTTCATAGCATCTTCTCTGACCTTACCCCAGGATATGGCTTCATCGATTCTGGCACCAGCATCGGAACCATCAAATTCTTGACCGGTATTTATGTAGATAGCAAAATCAGCACCGTTTCTCATTAAACAAGCATTATTGATGTGATGCTTGATTAAACCACCACCTAAGATAATCATACCAGCTTTAGAAGATTCCATAGACATGGAGTTAATTGCTCTGATGTCAGAAACTAAATCAATTCTCAATTGTTGTGGAGATGACTTGAAGGTGTGGAAGAACAACATATCACCAATGGAACCATCGGTTAAACCAGGACAGAAAATAGGAATGTCATTTTTGTAACATTGGTACAACAAAGAGCTTTCGTCATTGATTTCCTTACCCAATCTTCTGATGAATTTGGAAGGAGTCCATGGAGGCAATTCCTTGTCGAAAACAGCATCGTTACACTCAGCACCAGTCTTAGCAACATGTTCTTCTTGTTCAATTAACATTTGGTCCAAAATTGGAACAATCCAATCTTCAAATTTACAGTAGTTATCATTTGGAATAATCATGTTACCTATTCTGTTCAAACCCTTTTCTCTCAACATGGCACCCTTCAATTCAAAGTCACCTAAGAAAGTAGGAGCTAAGCACTTGATGATATCTTCTTCAACACCACCGGCTGAAGCGACAATACAATCAACGTACTTGTTTCTGGCCAGTTCAACTAGTGTTTCTCTGGTACCAGAGGAAATCAAATTGGAGGTGTAACCCATGAAAATTGTAGTTCTTTGTCTTCCTTTGGATCCATCTTCGTTGATTTCAAAAGAACCTTTTCTTTGATCTTCTGGTAAGTCTTTGTATTCCTCACCTCTCCAAGATCTCATTTTGTCAATGACTTCACAAGCTTTTCCTAAGTTGGAAGCTTGGAAACCCATAGACTTCATGGCCTTGACCAAGTCGGTCGCCTTCATGTCGATGGATTCTTCTTTGGTGTAGTCAATACCTTTAATTTCAATACCAATATCTTCATTGTTGATTTCGTTTTTTAAATCATTGATATCAGCTGATTCCATTAAGATGTTTTCTTTCAAAGCATCTGGGATTTTATCGTTTTTAGCAGACATATTGCGTTCAAAAAGTGTGTTATTTATTTCAAGCTATCAATATTTCTCGATTGGGGGCTTTATTTCAATTAAGAGTTTTTAAAAAAAAATATATACATATGAAGACTGAAAAATATATTCATTATATATATTTTAAAAAAAATGTAGTGAAAAAAAAAAAAGCAATTCTGTTGCTCGGTGATTTGTCCCTACAGAAATCAATGCGGGGGGAATTAAGGTATATGCTTAGCCCTAGGAGCACTCAGAAAGGATACAGATAAAAGACACTCTAGAGTACTTTTAGAGCACTTTTAGACGGCTTTTGGGAGTATTTGTTGATATATTCTTAATGAAAGTATTGTTTGGTTGCCTGATTTTTTATTTCATTTTTTTTTTTTTTTGAAATCAATCCAATTGAAATAGCGGAGGGTCATGAGACTATGTTACATATTGGGAAGTCGCTATTTCGGAGCCCAAACTTTACACATACCTCTATAGAATTCAACCTTTTTTATTGCTAGTTCTTTGAACAATTTCTTCAATTGTAAGTCTTTGATGTATTCAATGTTTTCGCTTTCTTGTAGAATAACTTGGAAAATCGATACTACTTGTTTGTTACACTCTTGTAGTTCCCCTTCCAAGTTTTGTATCTTTAGATCTATCTTCTTTGCTTTTTCTATATTAACGTTTTCGTATTTTTTCTTGTCCATTTGAAGTTTATTTGATGTATCTTGTAAAGATTCCAGATCCAGTTGCTTGTAGTCTAATAGCCTGATTAGATCAAATAGTTGCTTTAAATAATTAATCATTTCTTGCAATTTGTTCAAATTCTCGTACTTATTAAATTTATGAAGTTCGGATAAAAGCAACTTTGACGAGTTCATGTTATCCTGGAATGCGCTATAATGCTTTTCAGTAGCACTGCTATCAAAGCTGCGTATATTGCTTTTGTCTTGAGCTATGACATCGTACTTCAATTTTTGCAAGTGACTAAAGTCTTTAACAATCAGTTCTTGTATTTTATTTAGTTTTAAAGAGCCCTTCAAAATCTTGTTCAAATTGTATATTAACTTTTCCAATTTCATCTTGATCTCTTTAATTTCTTTGAACTCTTTAGCTGGTTTTTTGAAAACATTCATTAGATATTCCGATATCTCATCTTCAACTGAACTTTGACCTAGTGAAGCATGGTCTTTGGTGAATTGTATTGTATTTTTCAAAACCTCCCACTCAGCATCACTGGTCATGAATGTAATCAATAAAGAATAATTTTGCAAGCTTGAATGATTAACCAATGTATTTAGATAAAATTCCAAAGAGTACAATCTTCTTAGTAAAAATCCGTCATCGAGTTCAATGTTGTTATGACCAAAAGCGGCTGGAGTTTGGTCTGTACCGCTAATGTTCAAGACATTTTGAGCATTCTGGGATACGTGTCCGTTGCCGTGATATATCTGTTTAATTGAGTAATTATTCTTTGGTGGTAGCTTTGGTACATTGATCAATGGATAATCAATTTTTAAAAACTGATTCAATATCAAAAAGTCAGAGTATCTTTTTCTAGTGACTACTGTATTGTCAATGTTGTAAAGATCGTCATAATTGTTATATTCACTAACATCTTGATTTTTTCCTTTGTCTTTGGAATGATAATCTGGGTTATCTGTTCTTATAGCAATTGAATATGAGATAAAGGAGTCATGAGTCTCCTCAACTCTTTTTTTTTGTGGATCACTAACTATAACATTGTATTTGTAATGGCTTGGTTGAAAATCATCTACTTGATCACTCATATTGTTATGCTAAGTTTTATTTTATTTTTTCTTGAAAAGTATTATTTTTTGGTTATCGTGTTTAGCAAGTCAAGTTTAAGCCTGTATATTGATGATTCACTGATATATTATACAAAATATTACAGGAAAAAAAAAACAACAAAGTATAAGCTAAAAGTCTAATCTGCTGTTCTAATTGTATACAAACGTGTGTTATTCCTGTTCTTTTTATTATTCTTCTTATAAGCAATGAAAGATAAAAATGTACTGGCGTAAGAAATCCTTGTTGGATAATGATCAAATGATGTTATTTAGTTGATTCCTTATCTTAGGATTGTATCTATAGGTGTGTGTTTTTACTAAACACGTTAAAATGGTAGCAGGGGAGGATTTTTTTTTTTGGTTGATAAAAATTAAAAAACAACTGTGCTAAGGGGGGTGAGTAATCTCCCTGGTTAAAGCCGATGTTATATCCGATATTATATCCGAACAAAACGCTACACTAAGTTTATGGATCGGATTAAAATCCCCACTATGCTCATCACGTTAGTATGCAAACAACATATAGAAGACCAACAATGTATACAATTCAAAGACGTCTATATTCCAGCAAAGTCATTAATAAATACAATCAAGATGTCAAATTTGTAGGGTGTTTACCAAATATTTACAAAATAAACTTTTTAGACATGAATCACAACAGCAATGATAACAAAAGCTTGAGTGAAGATGGTTATTTTGATTATCTCCAACCATACAAACTTAGTGAAAAATTCAAAAATCAGTTTCACAGAAGGCTTTGGCTTGGTGGATCTGTTAAAATTAACTATCCTGTGAAAAATTCATATGAAAAAATGAACATCACGTTGATTGAAAGTTTGGATAAAGTGAGAAACTTGAAAAATAAAGCAATCGTTTCAACAAAAAGAGAAATTATAAATTCAGCTGATAACAAAGTTCTTTTGACTGAACATAGGGATATATACTACACAAACGAGCTGCATAAAAATGTTGAAATTGCATCTGCTGATGCTTTTGATAAATTCGAGGCCGATTATGAATCCGATGCAAAGGTATTTACTTCTGATGAGATTAAGAAATTTTCACAAATTACAGAAAATCCTCATTTGATTCATTTGGATGCTAAATACAATTGCAACAAAGAAGGTCTACCGGAAAAGTTGGTGGTTCAAGGTCCTTATTTACTTTATGAATGCATACAATTTTTAACTGATAAACTCAATGTCACACATGTAGATAGTATTGAATATAGAAATAACGCAATAGTCTTTGAAGATGATACAGTAACAATAAAGTTGAACAAGACTGAAAAAAAATTGATTTTAGGTAACAAAGAAAAGGGGAGTTGTTTGACTTTGAACTACCTACTCTAAAAGGGTCCACTCCTTTTGCATTTTCTTTCTAAAATCTTTTATAGAAACAATGTCTTTATAGTCCAAGTCTATAATCTTTTCAGTATTGGTTTTCATGTTATAAAATATGCTTAAATCACGCAGTGTAATCAAAGCATTGATATAAAACAGATCCGTGTCTATATTATTATTGATGGTTTGCTGGATATCTCTCTGAAGTTTGTAGATCTGATATATCAAATTGTCAGTGTTTTTGAGATAATCATGAAATATTCCGTATTTCACAATGCTTTTTGAAGACTTACAGCCATTGTAGCAATATAAATGAGGTTTTGCAGGATTGATGTGTTTGCAATTTCTGCAAAATGACACCTCCTTATCGCTTGTGGCAGCATTTGGATAGTTTATGTATTTTTTGTAATCATATAAACTCATATTTGCCCATTTGGGTTTGAACTCAACCATAAAGTCGTTATAAATTGTGGTGTAGTAGTCTACATTTATTTTTCGAGATATTTCAAAATTTAGATGATTTTTAAAAACCATGATTATTACATAACCTTCATCAATAGTTACATGTTTATCCATCAATACTTTTTCAATAATATGAAAAAGCTCATTGTCGGTATCCTTATCCACTTTTTTGTATAGTATCTCATCAATACATTTAGATATTCCAACAAACTCTTTTATGAATCGTTCTTGAAAAGTTTTATTCTTTAAAAGATATTCGTTATTCAAAGATACTTTTGAAAACCTTTTGCATACTCTGATAACCTCAGAAGAATAATATTTTTTCAAACTCAAAACAACATTTGAGTTTCCTTCACCCACTACAGTTGCATGCATTTAAAGTTGTTGATGAGTCTCATTGGATTGTATTTGTAGTCCTAGCTGAGTGATTATTTCTTGATAGATTTTATTAAAAAATAAAACAGTTTATATATATTTGGGCACACAAAGCACGTGCACTAAACTCCGCAGAAGGGTCAGGGTCATGTGGTCATGTAAAATTCATCAATTAGTAGTATCTCAATTAATACAGGATATATACAGTATACATATTATAATCTAAAATAGACCATCAATTTCACCGTTGTTGACTTCAACATTGTGGAAACCACATAAAGTTGGTAGACCAGGGATAGTTTGGATGTCACCAGCTAAAGCATATAGGTAACCAGCACCGACAGAAGCCTTGATATCCCTAATTGGAAGAGTAAATCCAGTTGGAGAACCCTTCAACTTAGGGTCGTGAGATAGAGAGTATTGGGTCTTGGCAATACAGATTGGCAAGTTATCAAACCCTTGTTTAGTGTAAAGTTCCAATTTTTGTTTGGCAGCTTCAGAGAATTCAACATCAGCGGCACCGTACATCTTCTTGGCAATGATTTCAATTTTTTCAGCAATAGTAGTGGATTCTAATTCATATAATGGCTTGAATTCAGCTACCTTAGGAGCATTACAAGCTTCAATAACACCCTTGGCTAAGTCAACGGCACCGGCACCACCTTCTTCCCAATGGTTAGAAACAATACAATCATTAGCACCTGCTTTCAAGGCAATTTCCTTGATGACATTGAATTCGTTTTCAGTATCAGTAACAAACTTGTTAATAGCAACGACAACAGGAATATTATATTGTTTGATGTTTTCAATATGCTTGACTAAGTTACAACAACCATTTCTAACAAATTCTACGTGTTCTTCAGTGTAAGCAGCTGGTAAAGCTAAACCAGCCTTTGGTTCAGGAGCACCACCGTGAGATTTTAAAGCTCTGATGGTAGCAACCAAAACAACACAATCCGGACTTAAACCAGATGATCTACACTTAATGTTTAAGAATCTTTCACCACCCATAGTGAAATCGAAACCAGCTTCAGTTACAACATAACCTTCTTTACCAGCTTCTTCAGAACCAGTCAACTTCAAGGCTAATCTATCAGCAATAACAGAGTTAGCACCAATGGAAATGTTAGCGAATGGACCAGCATGGACTAAAACAGGAGCACCTTCCAAAGTTTGCATCAAGTTAGGGTTGATAGCATCAATCATGATGGCAGAAACAGCACCGGCACAACCAATATCTTCACAAGTGATTGGTTCACCAGATTTGGAGTTACCAATAATCATAGCACCAACTCTGTTTCTCAAGTCTTCTAAATCATTGGATAAGGCTAAAATGGCCATGATTTCAGAGGCAACAGCAATATCAAAACCACTGGTTCTAACTCTACCCTTTTCAGTCTTGGCTTGACCAATAGTGATTTCTCTCAAGAATCTATCGTTACAGTCAACAACTCTTTTCCAAGTAATAGATTCAGGATCAATGTCTAATCTAACGAATTTGGAGATTTCGTCATCAGTTAAGTCATCTGGGTTGGTCTTGTCAATACCACATTTGGCTAATCTCTTTAACATGGTTGCGGTAAAAGATCTTTTACCCTTCTTGACAGGAGTAAATCTCTTGAACAATTGTTTATCAGTTTGAGTGGATTCATGGAACCATCTAGCATCAATGGCAGCAGCTAATAAATTAGTACCCATGGCAACGGCGTGAATATCACCAGTCAATGCACCGTTGAAGTCTTCCATAGGAATGGCAATGGAGTAACCACCACCAGCAGCACCACCTTTAACACCAAAGGTTGGACCTAAGGAAGGTTGTCTAACAGTAGCAAAACATGGCTTATCTAAGTGAGCATACAAGGAAGATACCAAACCAATGGTAGTGGTGGATTTACCTTCACCCAAAGAAGTTGGAGTAACACCAGCAACTAAAACATACTTACCGTTCTTTAATTTTTCATTTTTGTTCAATCTTTCCATGATCTTGTTGTATTTGACCTTAGCCTTGGTAGAACCATGCAAGTCTAATTCAGATTCTAGAATACCAGCATTAGCAGCAATTTCACCAATGAAGACAGGCTTATGTTTTTTAGAAATTTCAATATCAGAAGGAACGGGTTTAACAAATTCAATTTGTCTCTTGTGGGAGTGTCTTTCCTTAGCTTGTAATTTGTAAGCCAAAACGGTGTTTTCTAATAATTTAGAAACAGTCATTGGACCAACACCACCTGGAACAGGAGTGATCTTGGCAACATGTGGGTTTTTAACAACATTTTCAAAATCAACATCACCGTATAATTTGTTACCTTCATAGTTGGTACCAACATCAATAACAACTAAATCTTTTCTTAAAGTTTCAAAGTAGTCAGCAGTGAAAAACTTGGCTTTACCAACAGCAATAACAGCAACATCGGCTAAGGCTAAGGTGGCCTTTAAGACTTCCTTAGGAGTTTTGGAGTGTAATTGAATAACACTACAGTTGTGGTCATTGATTAGTAATCTGGAGATTGGGTTACCAACAATATCGGATCTACCAATAACAACACAAGTTTTACCTTCAAGTTCATTTTCAGGGAATTGCAATTCTAATAAGTCAACAATACCTAGAGGGGTGCATGGCTTAAATGCTGGTAAACCATTTCTCTTGTATAATTCCATTAAGTTGTCACTGGTAAAACCATCAACATCCTTGATTTTGCTGACCTTGTTGGTGACGATCTTTTCATCCAAATGTTCAGGTAAAGGCAATTGGATGATGATACCGTTGACGCTCTTGTTGTTGTTTTGAGAATCAATGATGTCTAAAACCTCATTTTGAGAAATGTTTTCATCAAGCTTCAAAAAGGTGGTTTCAATTCCAACTTTTTTACACTTGTTGATTTTCATTCTGATGTAAGTATTACTGTCGGATCTATCTCCTACTTGAATGATGCATAAGTGCGGTTGAATTTTTTCGGTATCAACTGTATTTTTGATATTTTGAAGAATATCTGCTGATCTTTGCTTACCGTCAATGATTTTAGTGCTCATCTTTGCTATTGGTTTATAGAAGTATGGTTATAGTTAAGTCTTAACATATCAGATCAACCTTCATTATATAGTATCAATGCCAACTCTCCGAATATGTTTTTAAATATATTCAAAAGGGTTACTTTTTAAACGTCGCTATATATCATGTGAAAAAAAAAAATAACAACCACCACTGTTTACCGTAGCAACTATGAGCGGAGAGGTGTTATTTTGGCGTTAGGCTCAAAATGGAGGCCTCGCTTTTTGTCGACTTCTGCTTTTTACAAAATAGACAACTTCTGTTTTGGGCATTTCACGTGGAATTGAAGCCAAAAAAAGCAAGCGGATATAAGATTTGGTGGGACTTCTATTTTTATGTCCGAGATCATATTAACTCCTAAAGCTTTGTACGTGTGCTTTATTTTGTTTTTTACACATTTTTCGTGTATATCTTGGTATATGTGTAAGATTTGGAAGAATTGTCGGTGATAAAATGAAAAACAACGGACCGTTATTTTTGTTTTTCTTCTTCGGAGTGAAGAAGACAGTACTGTGGTACTTTTGTTTGGGGGGTAATCCAGCTATCACAGTTTCTTTCGCTTGGCAGCAAAGCACGTTGGCATGAAGGTTTGCTTAGTTGGTGAAATTATAAACGAATTACTTTGAGGAAGACATATCTTTGGGGGGATTGTTTTTTGGCAAGTCACGTGCATTGTGTTCAGTGTCCAAAATACCAACCTAAATTTTTGATCACGTGTACAAGCACGTGTATAAAACAAGATATTAGGGCCATCAAACACCATGAGACGCAAATAGGGTGTACGTTATTTAGCAGCTGCTTTTCAGGGCCTGCTGGTAAATCTTGCTTGTGTTTTTTTTGTTATTGCATAACAGTTAGGATTGACAAGACATTAAAACATAAGATTGTGAGGTATGTTAAGGGAAATGTATGTATAACCCTTCTAGTTTGCAAACACTTCACCGTGTTTCTACTTGTTCAATATAGTATTAAGCACTGCTACTAAGTTTAACACGTCACCATCACAGAAAGCACAGCAGTTTGAAACGCAGTCGTTACCACCAACATTAGGTGTAGTCACGTGCACTGTATTGGAAATTAATCACCTGCAGCATTCTTGACACAACACGTGCATTGTTTCCAGCATTGTCACGTGCACTCTTCTCCTATCCTATAGTCAAATGGCCTTTGTTTTTTTTTTTCTTCCTATAAACAAAAATAATTCACTCAAATTTCACCTTTCACCCTATTTTTAGACCTAAGATACATTCACTGTAATTAAAAGCACGTAAATACCATACAAAATCATGACAGCCAAAGCTAAAAAGCCTGAAGCTCAAGTAGTTGGTAAAGATGTTTCTGTTTATAAAAAGTTCAAGATCCTTGAAAATCCTGGGAAACTGATAACCTACGTTATAACGCCAATAATCATTTTTATTGTATCGTACTACATAAGATCAGATAACGAAGCCCAATACTCCTTAAACAACAGATCCATTTGGGATGAAGCACACTTTGGTAAGTTTGCTAAGTACTATATAACTGAAAATTTATACCATGATGTGCATCCACCTCTAGGAAAGATGATGAATTTCTTATTTTTGAAATATGTAGGAAATTTCCCTGCCAATACAGATTACAATTTTGAAAGTGGGGCTGTTTATCCATCAGATATAGACTTTGTAAAAATAAGACAATGCCAATGGATTATGAATGCTTTGACCAATGTTTTTGTTTATTTCTCGGGTATTGCTTTATTTGACTACATAATGGCTTTGTTCTTGGCAGCTATGTATACTTTTGAAATCGGGAACATCCTACTAGGTAAATTCATTCTTTTGGATACTATTTTGATCATGTTTACTATTTCTAGTTTTATGTGCATTTGCTTGTTGCACAAATATAGAGACGATGAAAAGAAGAAATGGATGTGGTCTTTATTCTTAGGTGTCAACTTGGGTTGTGTATTAAGTGTTAAATGGGTTGGTTTATTCATCTACTTAAGTGCTGGATGTTACATCATATACAATTTAATAGACAATTTGTATTTAAAAGGGGTTACTAAAACAATAAAAACAACCTTCATGTATGCTATCAATTTAATACTAATTCCAGTTATGATATACACCGCCTGTTTCAAGATCCATTTCTCTATTTTGAAAAAATCAGGACCTGATGATGGTAATTTCCCCTTAAATATACAGTTGAACCTTGAGGAAAACAAAATCATCGACATTGATCAAACTGAAATATTAAACGATGTTGCCTATTATTCTGATGTCACATTTAGATCAAATTCTTGGAACCCTATTCTGCTGCACTCCCATCATCAAGTATACCCTAGTGGATCTAGACAAAGACAAGTAACTGGGTACGGTCATTTGGATAGTAACAATGATTGGATTTTTTACCCACCTAGAGACTTACCAGAAGATGCATCAAAGATTTTAAGAAATGAATCAATAGTCAGAATCATGCACAAAAATTTGATGACAAACTTGCACACTCATGATATTCCAAGTGCTGTTGACTTTGAAAACTTTGAAGTTGCTGGGTATGGTAATTTGGAAATTGGTGATTTCAAAGACAATTGGAAGATTGAATTAGTCAATGAGATTGATGGTGATGAAATTTATCCTGTTTTGAGTACATTCAAACTAAAAAATATAGAAATGGATTGCTATTTAAGTGTATCTGGTAATTTGTTACCAAACTGGGGTTTCAAACAAAATGAAATTGTTTGTAAGCCATGTGAAAAGTTTGATAAATCTTCCAAGGCTAAATCCTTTGTTGAAAATTATTTGCCTTCATATTCTTGGGCCTTTATTGACAGATCAAATGAATGGGTTATAGAATACCACAACAGAACTACTGAAATTGATGAATCTTTAATCAAGTCACAAGAGTTTATTAAACCTGAACAAAACTTCTTGGAAAACTTTTTACTTGTTAATTACAAAATGCAAAAAACCAATAACGCATTAGTCCCAGATGATGACAAATTGGATCCACTAGCTTCTTCTCCTTTCTATTGGCCATTCAACTATAAAGGCTTAAGATTAAATGGGTGGGGTCAGTCCAAACGTGATATTAGATATTACTTGATATATGGAGTTTATCAATGTTGGGTTGGAAGCATTTGCTTAGTTGTTTCATTACTTGCAGGAATTTATAAATTGTTGAATTTAGCTAGCGCTTATGGTAACCTAAAAAAAACTGACACAGATAAAGTCACTGTAGGTAGTTTTATGTTCTGGTTGCCAATAATCTGTTACTTTGCTCATTATTTGCCGTTTATAATAATGGCCAGAGTCACTTATGTTCACCATTATTTGCCATGTTTGTTCTTTAAGACTGTTATTATTTGTAATGTTTTAGAACTAATAAGAAATAAAATTCCAAACAAATATGTTGACTTGTTGTTTGTTTTAATCAACTTTGCTGCTGTCATAGTAACATACATTTTCTTAAAGTGTTTTGCACAAGGTATGTCGGGATTATCCTTGAATTACAAACACTTGGAATTGTTGTCGTCATGGAACTTAGTATAGGTATTAACGCTATATATTTCTTTTTTTATAAAGCAACAAAACTTAATAATGAAAATAAATATAAATCAGTAAGTTATTTTCTGTTTTTTTCTTTAAACCTTAATCTTATATATTCTTAAAGAGGTATCTGCACTTGAACAGGCCAATAGTATACTTCCGTTTTCATCGGTTGCAAGTTGATTAAATTTCAACTTGTTGACTCTATCACAAGGTTTACCTAAACCAAAGGTTAAATCTTCTATTTCTTTGCATTCCTTTGTTTCCTTGGATATTTTGATTAGCTTCAAATCACCATCATTTAAACCAACTGACACCAAAAGATCATTTGATTCATTGATGGATTTATTATAAACAGAAACTGCAGTAACAGGTTCTTTAAATCTTATGCTAGATACTAATTCATAGTCATCTTTTTCAGTGTTAAAGCTCCAGTATTTAATGGTTTTATCTCTAGCAACAGTGACAAATCCATTTGTATCAAATGATTTAGGTAGCCATTCACAATCCCAAATAATCTTTGTATGTGGTTTCAAGTTGTTTTTGAAAACTTCAAAAGAAATATCTCCGGATTCAAGTACAACCTTCTTCCAAACACACCATGTTCTATCTCTAGAACAACTCAATAAATATTCACCACATGGACTGAATTTCAAAGAGGTGATGGTTAAATTGTGGAATTCCATGATAATGGTTGACATCAGGGTATAGTCGTTTAAATTGAATATTTTAATTTGGGAGTTTTTCTTTGTGTTAGATTTGTTACAACTGGCTAGAATATTAGAAGTCTTGTCGTAATCAAAACATGAAATTTCAAACCCATGACCGTATAATTTTTCAATTTCTGGGAATAAAGTGAATCTTTGTAATTGATCTTCTAAAGGAGGAGTAGTTAAATTATTCAAAATATTAGTGATCATATCTGTATCTGTTTCAGCATTAATACCTTCTTCAGCACTGGTTTCAGCTTCACCTGCTTTGTTAGATAAACCTAAAGTTGGCATAGATGCAATTTGAGATACATCAGATTGATTATATTCAATGTCTGAAAATTTCTTTAAAATATTAGCAACATTCTTTGGTTCTTTGAATACTCTAATAATCTTTTCTTCACCTGCACTAATAAATTCAGTTTGAGAAATAGACAAAATGTTAGTTAAGTCATAACCATGTATTTGTGGTCTAGCAAATTCTCTCCATTCATTGGCATCGCTTGTTTTATTCAAAGCATATAATCTGGTTGTTTGATCCAAAGAAGTGGATAGCAAATATTCACCTTTAGAAGCATCCCAAGATAATCCATTACATTCTCTGGTTGGTCCAAGAATAAATGCTTCTTGCTCCCAATTTTGAGAGTAGTAGTTATCGTCAAATATCATTTCAAGTTTTTTTTGCTCTTCTTCTTCATCATCTTCATTGTCATTTTCTAAAACAGGTGTAGATTCTTGATTTATTGTTCTTGACCAACATCTCCAACTACCTGTTTTACCACTTGTGTAAACACTTTCTTTTCTCATTTCATTATCAATGATCCAGAAACATGACCAAAATCCACCTGAGGACCCAGTGGCAGTGGTGGAACCTTTACTGGAGATTTCACCAAGTCTGTTGTTACATACCCAGATATCTGATTTGTGGTCAACTTCCCAAATCATCAGTTCAGTGTTGGCAGTTGCAGACAATAGCTGTAATTTTTGAGCACTAGGATGGAACTTGATACATTGAATCCAATCATCATGACCCATAATCAAAGAATCGAAGTTGATTGCCATTTGGTTTAAACCATCTTGGAATCTGATAGGGAATTTCTTGTTATTCATCAAAGTCATTTTGTTCTTTCTGTTTTCAGCTTCTAATTCTTCCACATCCTTGAACTCTAAGTTCCAGATTCTTATGTAACGATCTTGGGAACCTGTAGCAATAAACCATTTATTTTCGTTTATTCTGATAAAATCTAAACATTTAATCCAATCTTCATGACCTTTTAACTTAGCTTGTAAAGTCAATTCAAGACTTTTGACTTCAAAAGAGTAAACAAATAAATCTTCAGAAGTACCACCAACAAAGATCATATATTTACCATCGGAGACAAAAATCATTTCTAAACACAGAGGATGAACTCTGTCACTCACTCTAAATTCTTTGATTAAAGACCAATCTTCGTTATTATAGATTCTAAAAGTACCTGAACTATCACCAATCAACAAACAGTTTTCTCTGTAAGTTATACTGTTAACACTGTGCATCTCATCTTTTTCCATATTATTAATTTGTATTTTTTTGATCAATTTGTAATCTTCATAGATATTGAATGAACCATCTTCACTACAAGTTATCAATTGGTTGTTCTTAGAGTTATCTTGGTATTGTAAGCAAGTAACAATGGCTTTGTGCCCATTTAAAATGTGATGTAACTTTTTAGCGGTATCATAAATTAAGACAGATCTATTACATCCAACAGCTATGTGCCCACTGACATCATTGTATGTTTGAATTTTTGTATGTTTGTTAGTACCAATAGCTATATGATCTAGCAATATTTCCACCATATTCAATGTTAGTTTGGTTGTTCTTTTGGCTGATGATTACACTATTTGAAAACTGCTAAAAATTTTAACTTCATTAAAAATTGAAAGCTTCTTCACGAAAAGGCAAATAAAGTATTAAAAAAAAAAAAAAAAGAAAAGTTTATCGGATATAAGTTATAACTATAAATGTATCATATATATGCTTAAAAGAAGGACTATCTTTCAGACTTGTCCATATCATCTCTACTGGATCTAGCACCTCTCTTTCTGTTATTCTTCTTTTCTTTACTCTTTCTATTCATTTCCATGATAACTTCACTGTTACATCTCTCAACGTTGTCTCTAATTTGCAAAACTAGTTGTTTGTTGATTTCATCTTTTTGCAATTTGAAGCCTAAGACTTGTTCTATTCTTAAGATTAATTCTAAATCGTATTGAGAAACTAAAGAAATGGATTTACCTGATCTCCCAGCTCTGGCAGTTCTACCTACTCTATGGATATAAGACTTTGAGTCAACAGGAATATCGTAGTTGATGACCATATCAACAAATGGAATATCTAAACCTCTAGCAGCAACATCAGTGGCGATTAATAAATTTCTCTTTCCGGCTTTGAACAAATCTAAGGCACCATTTCTTTGTTGTTGAGACAAATCTCCATGAAGAGCACATGATTGGAAATCTAGCATGTTTAGCAACACATTCAATCTTTCACAATTTGATTTTGTTCTGGTGAAGATAATAACGGACTTGTTTAGATGCTCACTCAATAAATAAACTAAAATGGTATTCTTTAAACCACCAGGAACAACAATTAAAGATTGAACCAAAGTCTCAACGGTCTTGTTATTTTCATTACATTTGATCAAAGTAGGATCTCTTAAAGCAACTTTGGTTAATTTATTCAACTTTTCAGTTAGAGTAGCTGAAAACAAAAAGTTTCTTCTACCATTGGTTTCATCTGCAACAG
>ERZ794936.199-NODE-199-length-35733-cov-6.224480_pt1 | contig 35733 bp, 17 predicted proteins | sample MGYA00511083_ERZ794936 | MGnify/ENA primary metagenome ERZ794936 (study PRJEB30137, sample SAMN04331409) | food metagenome | isolation source: Y2 must sample point D1 replicate A | place: Australia: South Australia | collected 2014 ... | reverse complement strand
GGATAATATTACAATGTGGTTTATTGGACAGTTAGTTCACCCTAATTATCACAATCATCAACACTGCCTAGAGCACTTGTGTTTAGCAGTTCATTTTTGCTACTCCTTTTCATTCTCTTCTTTGTAATAGGTTTCTTATTTATGCATAATTACTTATTGTACATTTTTGTTTTGTTTAAAAAAAACCACGTGGGAATAACTAAAAGAGTCTCTCCCCCCTTTTGAGAACATCAACAAATCCATTTCTGTCTTTTTTTTTTTTTTTTGTGAAACACAGATAAGTTGCGTGCATGACTAAAAAAAAAAAAAAACAGAAGAAAATTATATTAGAATATAAAGTCTTACTATTGATTTTTATTATGCAGTCCGTTTCTTTTACTACGTCATGTAAAGTGGTTACGATGGCGTGAGCCAAATATTAATGATTTTATTTTTTAAAAAAAATAGCCAAGTAATTGATTAGAGCTACACACGGTTGAATATAGGGTATTTTGAAATTAGAAAAAAAAGAAGAAGAAGGTATTGCTGTTTGATTATTCAAACAAAAACTAGAGGTACATATTAAGTAGACGAGGATATAATAGTTACAGGAATTGAAAGATTGGCGAGTTAAAAAATAAAATAAATCAAAAAAAAAGCATAAATGTAGAGCAATTTATTTTGTTTCAAGCTATATGTTGAAATCAGTTTCGAAAATCTTACTTTTTTCTTCCGTTGTCCCATTTATGGACTTGTTTCATGTGTCTGTTTCTATTACTAGCGAACTTGCTAATAAATTTATCACAAAAGAAGCATTTAAAAGATTTTCCATCACTGTGAATAGCCATATGAATCTTCAAAGCTGAAGGTGACTGGCACATCTTCTCGCAAACTGAACATTTGTTGTTTGAGTTGCTTTTGCTCGTATTTATTTGATTCAACTCACGTTTTTCATGGAGTTTATCCTTTACCTCTTCTTTTTTAGGCTGTATGTTAAAAATCTCATGTTTATTAAAATTTGCATCTTCAAGTGTCGTGCTTTGGCTTCTGAATGTTTTGTTCTTGAGATTATCAAAGTTCATGGTATTGAGCACGATAGGCATATTCTTTGACTTGTATACTCTTTTTGAATTCAATGCTAGTATGGCATATTCTTTTTCGTATTTATATTGTGTGTTCTTCACAGGCAGGGGCAATGTTCGATCGTTATTGTTGGTGAAAACATTGCTTATATTTCGAGGAACATTTGGTTGTTTATATGAATACGCATTAGTTCTATGGTGGTCTATGTTTAAGTTGAAAGAGTTGTGTAGTTGATTGAAGTTCATATTGGATTTATTCATAAGAGCAGCTTTTATTTATCAGTTGTTTTTATGAAAACAAAAAAATTCAAATTATTTTATAACTGGAATATGTTTTGTTGGATGTTAACTTTGGTTTTTTTTTAAAATTCTTAACTTCTTTCTATTTTTTTCAAAAAAAATGCAAGTTCTCCTTAATATGTTTCATACAAAAATCTTCTAATTTAAAAATTGCTACTTATCTTTTTTTTAAAAATTCAAATTTTTAAAAAACGTATTTTTTTAAATGATTATATATACTTATGACTTATGCTCACGATAAGAGGAAAAATTCAAATTCAATTAATTTCAAATATTGTAATTATTTTTTTTATTTTTTTTGAAAGGGTGCATTTGAGTATCCTCTCATTCTAGTTTAATTTAATATTAATTGAATAATATTTTACTCCAATTATTAAAGCCTCTTAATTTAATTTTCTAAAAATAATTCCGCTTAGCAGCTGCTTTTCCCTCAAAATCTTGCTAACAATCATTTATTTAACGCTTCTTTTTTTTTATGTATGTACTTTTCCCTACATTATCAATTGGAGGGGTGAGCCAAGAATTCAAGAAGAGGAAAGAATTGGGTGTTTTTTTCTGTTTCTATTGTAATTTTGTTTTTTTTTTCTGACTTTTTTTTTTTTTCGTTTAGCAAAAAAAAATCCAGATGCAGCCCTCTCTGTGAATATATTATTTTAATTTTTCCGGTAAATACAATAGACCCTTTTTTTTCATTTTCATCAACTAAAAAATTCAATATATTACATATGTGTGTGTGTGTTTTTTTTTGAGTGCAGTGCTTTCAGATAATCAAAAGACCATAAAATTGATCGCTAAAGTATATCCAATTTACACTTTAAATGGGAGGCTAGAAGTTTTTTCTTACTATCTAATAGTTTTTTCCGCTTAAAGTACGTGGTCTGGGGCACATCATACAGGTTTGTTTCAAAAAGGATAAGTGGAGTAAGTAAGCCGATTAAAACTCTACAATTTTTTTTTTTTTTTGATTGGCCCTTAATACTGTTCTTCACATAAAAAGCATGACTTCTAGAGAAAGGAAACCCCCGGGAATGGTTGAACTTATTTCTTAGTCATTTATTGCCTTTTTTCCTGTATTTCAGCTAGTCATCAGTATATTTGAGCAGTCAGGAAGATATATAGCAACACATTCTTTGAAGTCATTACGATAAAAGCCAGGTAACAGAAAGTTTGCAAGAAGGAAGTTATGTACATACGGAGACCTATATCTTGAGCTGTACAAAAAAAAAGAGTTCATAATCCGGTATTAATGAATGAATAAGGAGAAAGGGGTTTGTATTGATTGTCATAAAAGATGCAAACAGTTATTTGAACAGTGATAGTGACATTTATCTTTAAGCAGGTTTTTTTACATATAAAGCAATCTAAAAAAAAAAAAAAATGTTTGTTTTTTCTAAAAGCTTGACCTATAAACTATACCTGGTTTGCAGCCAAAAGTGTGTCTTGTTGTTTGGAAACTCTAAGCATGTAATGTTGTATACTTTGATGGAAATTCTGAACTTTCTTTATGAGATATGCTAAATTTTAGTGGTTTATACTTGTGTAGAACTAAATCAGAAAAAAACAACTTTTTCACACTGCAGGTTTAGCATATTAAACAAGGTGAAAACTCATAAATATAGCATACGCCTTGTTCTACTTTTAAATATACTTACATCAAGCAGTCTGGTAAAATTGAAATTGCGATTCAATATTATTTACTTTTTGTCTTTATTTACCAGTCATCAATCATACAGATGAACTGTCATTATTTATCTACAGCATTTGTCAAGGCCATAATATAACTGCACGAAAAAGATTTAGTTCTGGTGGCAAAGCGTCAAATTCAGTATATAAAAGCTACTTTACAATATACAACTTAATATTTAGTGTTTATAAAAGGCTTTAATCAAATGCCTCACTGAAAACGCTACACGACTGGAAACCCTCTAAGAAATGTGTTCTAAATGATAATATCTTATCCCTCGTCATGTGTTCAATTATTTATTCCGGTTTCAAATTAATGCTGCATTTTTAACCCTCTCAATAATCTTTAAAGAGATGATGTCAGAACTCTCCAAAATACAAAATGTGTTTTACGAAAAAAAAAAAAAATTTTTTTTTTTCAAACAAAAGACGGATTAAGGGTCCACGGGGTATCGATGAACATTTTCGCAAAAGGCTCTAGACTATCTGATACGAATTTCTCTGCATCTTTTTTTTTTTTTTGATAGTGGCCGAGAATTGTTCTAAAATCAATGATTTCATAACAGGTTTCATGTTGTCGGCATTATATTGCTTTGTCTGATAAGTCATAATCAGATTGTCAAACATTTTACATATGCTCCCTTTTTTCCTGATAGCTGTTTAATTTATGTTTAGCCAAATAATCTCCACGACTGAAAATTAAAAAGATGAATTAAAAATTACGACTTTTTTATTTTTGTTATCTAACTAAATGGCTGTAGTAAACGTAGTGAGCAAAAAAAATTGAACAAATTGATTAAATATTACGTTTGAAAAGGTGAGGCATTGTCAATAATGCAATAAAACCATCTCCCCATTGGCCACTTGCCTGCTATTCTGGTGAAATGCATTTGCAGTTTTTCTATCAAAACCACAGTGTTTTTTGAGGGTTTTTTAAAACATTCCTACCATTCACTAATCTGCAAGAGACAAATGTCTACTTTCAATGTCATACTTGTTTAATGATTGTACTTATAACTCACAGTATATGGTTGATTCACTACCTGGCAGTCAATCCCCAAAAAAATAATCACACTGCTTGCTTTGTAGAATAAAAAGTATATCTTCTCTATGTTTTGAGATTAAAACCAAATACAATTTCAACTTTTACTAGTTCCATTGTAATAACATTGATAATCAACTACTACTTCCTAGTAAAAATCTCACTATGCAGTTGTGTCATTAAACAACTGTGTAGCGCTTTATAGTGCTCTTATTTCCGACTGATCGGGTAAAAATATAAATATCCTTTTTTGGAAGTCTGCTAATGCACCAGTGTATTCCTCGTTTTTTTTCACTTTCTAGGCGACATAAACAAGGCATATAATAACAAGTTGCCAAGTAAACATCAACACAAGTTTCAAAACACCAAAAGAATCATCACAACAATCACCCAAAATGGTTCTTCTTGACAGATTTATAAGATGCATTTTTGCTCAAATATTGCTTCTTACATGTATTTCTGCTAAGCTTTCAACGGCAGACTTCAAGGAAAACTTAGTTTTAAAGATGTTGCCTAAAGATTACATGTTATCCAGTTTTAACTTTAAATTAAAGTCAGATAACATCATAGCTTCAGAAAAAACTCTGTTTGATTTTAAAAAGCATAATGGGTTTTCAAAGACTATAGAACCTTTATTAAGCCAGCATAATGTAAAAAACTTGTACATAAAATTCACTAAAGGGCACTGGGATTCACAAAAATGGGGCAAATTACCAAACAATGGATGGACTTCAGGAGGGTCAGGTGTTGAGATCTGGGCCATGATGGAAGCAAGCAATAAGACAGAAGCAATCAGTAATTGGAATATTCTAATGAGTGAATTGAGTGGTACTTTTTGCAGTTCTGTTAACTTTATCAATTCAGAAAAAATCACATTCATCAATGATATCCAGTCTTATTACGATGTTGATTTACTAGACCAAATTCCTATAACCAATGAAGATAACGAAATGTTCTTTTTGAGAGGTTCATTGGCTAATGAGGCTGTTTGTACAGAAAATTTATCTCCGTTTTTGAGAATATTACCAACTAATGGGAAAACTGGTTTAAGCTCTTTGATCAATGGTAACAGATTATTTGATTCTTATTGGAATTCCATGAGCATTGACATCAATACTAAGTGTACTGATGAAACAGAGTGCTATTACGATACTGATATCGACATCAACTTTGTAGTAAACATTCCCCAATCCTTAGCTAGAAATAAAAGACCGACACCAAAGCCAGTTCCAGCTGAAGAACTACAATGTGATCCTAGCAAAAAGTTAACTGAATGGGAATGCTTCCCTATGTTAGGTAAAAAGGGATATAGCTTTTTCTTGTCTGATATATTTGGAACATATATCAACGATTATAACAGAATGAATCAAGATGATGTCTCCACTGTTTCAATAACTGGAATAGATGATGAATATTGGTCAACTGGTATCAAGCTAATCCCTAAGGATATTACTGATGATGAAGATATAGAAAAACTGGGTATTCTTGGAACAAAAAATCATTTGTATGAATTGAAAGAACAACAAAAAACAGATTATGATATTTACATAGGCACAGTAGACAACACTAAAGTAATCTTAGATAAATCCGAAACTCCACCTGTATACGTCACCAGATCTTTAACTGGAGATTCTCAAGATAAAGGTGTTATGAGAGTTGCATTCACAAATCCGTCTACTGAAAAAGACATCATTATCAGATACTTTGAGACTTTGCCCTGGTATATCAGATTATATGTTTCTTCTTTAAAGATTAATGTTAAAGAATTCAAAAAAACAAGTCTTGAAAAGTTTTCTGGCAATGCTGAGGATTTGATTATAAAAACGGATATATCCCCATCTATACTACGAAAGGCACCTCTCCATATGCAGCACACTTTGAGAATTCCTAAGAACTCTGTAGTGATGATGAGTTTTGATTTTGAAAAGCCGTTATTAAATTACGAAGAGTATCCGCCTGATTCCAATCACGGATTTGAAGTCGAAGCTGCGGTGATCGTTGTTATTGATGAAGAGTTTGAGGAGAAGGCTACAAGTGAAGAATTTGCAGGAAATTTGCAAGATCACAATTATATTATGAGAACATCAACTTTATTGTTGACATTAGCCACTCCGGATTTCTCCATGCCGTACAATGTCATCACTATAACTTCTACGTTGATGGCATTCAGCTTTGGTTTGATATTTAACCTGTTGACCAAGAGGGTAGTCTCCGTTGAGGACTCTAAGGGTTTGGTCACAGAAAGACCACTTTCGAGACTAATCAAAGCTGTTAAATCAAAAATTGGAATCTAATTTTAAAATAAACGACATCTTTTATATAACTTACATAACTGTTACTCTCTTAGAAGGGATCTTCAAATGGATCTTCTTCGTCATAATCGTCGTCTTTTTCAAATTCGTAAACGATAGCACCACCAGAGCTGAATTGCTGTGCTTCCATGAACGGTAACTCTACACTTTCCTTAGCCTTTCTTTGTTTATCTGTCATTTGCAAGTTGAAAGTAGTCATACCCTCAAACTCTGAAATGTCGTTATTACCAAATGGATTGTCTACTTTCAATAACTTAGTATCATCCACGTATTCATGATCAATGGAGTTTATTATAAACTTGAAAGTACTTATCCTGCCTGACTTTCTTTTGTTGGTAAAGTCTACATGATATCTTTTTGTATTGTTAAACCCTCTAGGAATATGAAATTTATTCAAACTGTTATCCAATTCTTCTTCATCATACACGTATTTGTTGTCTTTAATTATTGGGTTTATATCCAAAATGACATTGGCTTCGGTTTTTAATATTTGGGCCGCACTTGGGTACAATGTGGTCATTTGGGAAAAGTTGTTCTTGCTTTGGAACTGTTCAAAGTCGACGTTGTCCTTGTGGTACACAGCCAGAATTGTTCTATTTGGTATCAGTTCACCTTCTCTGTAGCTCAGCATGTTTATTAATAACAAAAGATCATCGCTGTCTATGTACAAAGCATTATCGATTATCAACAAATTCTGTTTGGTTTTGTTTATTTTAGTTTCAATTTGTTTTAGTAATTCATTGTATTTAGCATCAAATGAAGATTCAGCATCACTTGAAGAGATAAATTGATATGGCTTTATTATATGATCAGCATAGTGTGGTTTGTTTATAGAGTTTTCAAACCCTATATAAATGACATTCAAAGATGAATTATTGTGTTTAAATTCTGCTAAAATGGATGATGAGGCTGTTTGAATCAAAGAATCCAAGACCAAAACTAAAGGAGTTTGTTCCTTCAAGCTGAAAGTTCTTTTAAGTAGTACAAGAGAGTTGTTAGTGGTCAATGACATTGCGATATTGACTTAAAATCCTTGGTATTTACGTCTTGTCTACCGACATTACTAACAGTTGAACTGTTTTAAAACTGAGCCAATGCTCTTACTCTTAAAACGTGCACCTACAAAAAAAGAAAAGATAGAAAATCGGAGATAAGGTGTATTATGTCCGATACAAGGCATATATTCTTGAATAAACGTAGGTACCAGTGGTGTCCTAGGGGGTGAATTGGCCATATCAAGCTTAATACTGCGTTTGGCTTACTAGCAGTGCTATTCTGTATACTTGATAGGTGTTTTTCCGATTTGATTATGCACTCATGGTCCTCAGTTGGTTTGCTGGCTTTAAATATTGAAGTGAAGCTGCAAGAACACACGTGATTGGATGTAAAATTTGCAGCTTATCTCCGCTTGTCGGAGATAAGTAGATAGCTGGTAAAGGTATTACAAGTTCTTTTCAAAGTTACATGTACAAGTTGTTATTGTTGCTTAGTATTTGTGTACTACTATGCTATTAGATAATTTACGTTTAATGCTAGTAGCGTACCAGAAATGTGATCGCCTAACAATCTTACTCACCATTATATGGCAATGTGTGAACACGTGACTTGACTTAAATGTAGCAACAAGTGTTGAGGTGGTATGCATATGAAGTGAGTTTCAATTTGCTAAGGTATACAAGATGGCAGAGTGTTTTTTATTAAAACACTATATACACTGACTTGCTTGTGTGAGATAGACGTGATTTTGCCCCATGGAAGAGAGCACTGTTCTTTTCACCTCTTCCGTATCAAGTATCAGCTTCTACGTATTGAGCCAGATTCCTTCAGTGTTGAAGCTTGATCATTGTTTATTTAGTACTGCGTATTTTCCACCAAGTATTGGTTCTTTCGCTGATAAGCTATGATCCTTCCTCACCATGTATCAGCCTTTCAGCAATAAGCTATGCTCCTTACTGACCAGAGCCAATCCACACGTCGTCCTGCTCACTGTTTAGTCACGTGGCTCTTGTCATCGGATATAAGAAAACAACCCCCCGGAGATAAACCGGGGGTTGTTTTCCCCATGCGCTGTATGCCGTATGCTTGTTTTTTTCACTACGCTTCAATACAACCCAGCTAGTCTCTCCCATATATTTAATAATTTAAAATTTCAAAAAAAGCTGATAAATACCATAGCAAATAGATTTGGATCGAAGCCAAAGAAGAAATGACCAACCTAGAGACGTTGTTTAAGGAGTCTTTGAAGCCTAGTGGTTTAAGAAACAACAATGTTCAGACGTCACCAGCAGTAAATACGAAGAATAACAAGCAGGCAGCATATAACAAACAGACAGATAACGAGAATGTAGATAAAACTATCATAAACAACGATATTTTCAAAGATACAAAGGAAAAGAGTCCTCCTCTTAATCCCACCAACCATTTTTTTGATTTTGACGAAGATAACTTTTCTTCAGATATATTTAACAACTCAATGCTTCTCAAACCTTTAAATCAAGAAACTAGACATGGATTCGATGAAGAGTACACCAAACTAGCAGTATTTGAAAGTGACTTTTTGTTTTATTTCGATGATAAAAGACACCAAACAAATGGTAATCCTGTTGATGAAGAAACAATAAAAATGGATAAAGATAGATTATACCAGCCTATTACAGATTGGAAAATTGGAAAAGAAAGAATAAAAACTGTAGCAGCAGCTTTGGTTTTATGTCTACACTTGGGTGTCGATCCACCTGATGTGGTTAAAACTCAACCATGTGCCAGAGTTGAAAGTTCTATAGATTATCTGGATTATCAAGATTCAAAAAAAGCCATTGAGGCCATAGGAAAATCTCTCCAGGGAAGATACGAACTTCTTTCTCCCAGAACAAAGTATAAGCTATCTTTGGATCCTTGTGTGGAAGACTTGAAGAGATTTTGTAACTCATTGAGAAAAAGCTGCAAAAATGAAAGAGTACTATTTCACTACAATGGACATGGGGTTCCCAAACCAACAACATCTGGGGAAATATGGATTTTCAATAGAGGATACACACAATATATACCTGTATCCCTTTATGACTTGCAAAACTGGCTGGGTGCTCCATGTATTTATGTGTGGGATTGTAATCAAGCGGAGTTGATTATCAAAAACTTTAATTCATTTGTTGAGAAAAGAAAGCAAGATGATCTGCAAGGTAAACATGACCCAGCATCTCCTTCCTCTATAGAACAATTTAGCAACTGTTACCAATTGGCAGCATGTAGAGCTGATGAGTTTTTACCAATGAATGAAGAGTTGCCAGCAGATCTTTTTACTTGTTGTTTAACAACACCTATAGAAATCAGTATCAAAATATATTTGATGCAATCACCTTTAAAAGATACGAAATATTCCATATTATTTAAAAACAGTAAAGAGAGTAATATCAGGGAACATCATAATCGCGACAAGAACAACTTTTCTAAAATGCCTGATATAGTTATTCCAGGTAAATCAACTGATAGAAGAACTCCTTTGGGTGAATTGAATTGGATTTTTACTGCAATAACAGATACTATTGCATGGACTACATTGCCGAGAGATGTTTTCAATCAATTGTTCAGACATGATTTGATAACAGCTGCTTTGTTTAGAAACTTTTTACTTGCTAAGAAATTGATGCCTATTTACAATTGTCATCCAGTATCCCATCCAAGTTTACCAGATTCAATAATAAACCATCCAATGTGGAAATCTTGGGATCTAGCCATTGATCAAGTTCTATCTAAGCTTATTGACAGTATGTTAAATCCAACTGCAGCTGTTTCTCAGCAAATGCTTTTAAACCCCAAACAACAGCAAGATGATCCATTACTGAAGTACAAATCTGGATTGAATTCATTGAGTACCATGTCTCTATCCAGTCAAAGGGGCCCCCAAAACGTACCTTTAAATCTAAACCAACCCAAAAACAATAGTGAGTTGGCCGATGGAAGTGTTCAACAACAATATTCAGATTTCTTTGTTCAGAATTTGACAGCTTTTGAGTTATGGTTGAAGTATGGATCAAGTAAGAAAACACCTCCTGAGCAGTTACCAATAGTATTGCAAGTTTTGTTATCACAGTTGCATAGATCTAAAGCATTAGTATTATTAGCCAAGTTTTTGGATTTGGGACCTTGGGCTGTTTACTTGTCATTGTCTATTGGTATTTTTCCTTACGTCATGAAATTACTTCAAGGTCCATCAGCTGAAATGAAACCCATATTGGTATTTATTTGGGCTAGAATTATGGCAATTGATTCAAAAAATACACAAATTGAACTAATTAAAGAGGATGGATACATGTACTTTATGCAAATTGTGAGACCTGATTTTACTACCCCAACAAGGCAAATTATTAATGGTAGTTCAGCAAGTTTACACAATAATAAGAAATTTAGTCAATACAAAATGGTTAATCGAAACGTTTTGCAAGATGCCGTTCCTGTCACTTCGGATACATCTGGTATCACTGAAAATCAAAAGGCCATGGCTGCTTTTGTATTGGCTAGTTTTATTAATGGGTTTGAATTAGGACAGAAATACTGCTTTAATTTGGATTTCATTGCTCAATTGAATTACTATGCTGAAAACTCAGAAACTGCATTGTTAAGACAATGGTCTATTTTGTTATTAAGCTTTTTATACAAGAATACGCCATTGTATAAGTATGTTATTTTAGCTAACAAGAACGAACCAAACTATGGTGTATTGACATCTCTTTCTAAAACTTTGAAAGATCCTGTGCCTGAAGTAAGAACTGCAACTTTAGTGGCCATTACTGAATTTGTATCAGATGTCAATGAACAAGAAGTTGCTTTTAAAATGTATCAAGACTTACAAATCCAATACAACAACATCCAACAACAATTATTTGGTTTACAAAATAATCCTATGGGAAGTTCTATGCAAAACCAATCTTCAATGATAACCAACCAGCACCAGTTGCAACAACAATTGCAAATCATTCAATCAAACTTACAAATTTTACAGAATAATGACGTCAAAGATACAAAGCAAGAAGAAGTCAGATTAATTGTTTCAGCGTTAAGTGTTTTGAATGATGGGTCTTCTGTAGTTAGAAAAGAACTGGTTGTATTGTTGTCCAAGTTTGTGAACACATACATGAGTTTTTTCATAGTAATTGCGTTTGTTGATTTGACTGAAGAATTAGTACAAAACGATAGCTTGAGAAACCAAGGCACTGGTGGCAATAGTAAGACAAAGTCGATAGGACATAATTCCATATTTAATACTGTATGGAAGTCACTATTAATATTGTCTGAAGATCCTCATGAAGAAATCAGATCATTGGTCGACTTGGTTATTGGCCGTATATTGTTTGAGCTAAATGATCATCCAGAATTGGGTGCAATTGTCTTGAAGTTGGAAAAACAAGTTATTTCAAAAAACGTAAACTTAGGTAGAGTCAACAAGTTTACAACCAAAAACGGGACTTTTGATGAAGGCAATTTAACAAAATCAGAAAGCAAAACTTTGTTGTCTTCAGTGTTTAGCCCAGATAACTTTTCAAAAAACAATAACAGCATGAATGAAACAAGTAGAAAAAACGATTTTTCTATAAACAAAAAAGATGATGCTGAAGAAGTAGAAAATAAAACTGAGTCTATAGTAACCAAATTCTTTGATGCCCTCAAGACACTAGTTGGAAATAATGGCAATGAGATGGATAATTTTGGTATTAGCAATAATGAAAACTCTTTCTCAAAGAGATTGGCAAAGTTATCCTTGATAAATCAGCAATATAAGGTATCTCCACCTGCGAAAACGCCAAGATTTGATAAAGCAAAATTGCCGAAAAACTTGGATACATACTTGAAGTCAAAGTTTTTCGATTATTCCAAGGAATACTTTACTTGCCCCCAAATGCACAAGGAAGAACTTGACGAGCCAGGAAGTGTTAATTATTTAAGAAAACAATGGAAGACAGAAAGAAACGATAAGATTATCAAGACCACCCAGGATGAAAAGGAACTTTCCCTTTATGGGGATTGGTCAAACCAACTAATCAGCATTGATAACAAAACAGTGCCAAAGAAATTTAAGTTTACACAATTTGAGAATTACTTGGTTACCAGTGATGAAAGAGATACTATTAGATGTTTTGATTGGAAAGACAAGGAAAATCCTAACAGTAGCTTTTCCAATGGTAACTCATACGGAACTCGTATATCAGATTTGAGTTTCATCAATGAAGATGATGATTCGTTGCTTGTTGCAAGCACTTCAGATGGTGTGATGAAAGTATATAAGGACTTCCATTCTACTGAAGAAACAACATTGGTTGCTTGCTGGAGAGGATTCACCGATATGTTGATGACGCCAAGATCAACTGGTTTAATATCTGAATGGCAGCAAAGTAAAGGCACTTTCTTGATTGGTGGTGATGTGAAGGTTATTAGATGCTGGGATGCATTGACTGAAAGTGTAGAGGTTGATATTCCTGCAAAGACATCATCACTGGTTACTTCCATAACATCTGATCAATTAGCGGGCAACATTTTTGCCGCTGGGTTCTCTGATGGTACCATCAGAGTATACGACAAAAGAGTAGATCCTCGTGAGTCCATGATGAGATTATGGAAATCAGGTAGTAGTGGAGCTGGAAACAAGTCAAGTATTAATAGTTTGAAAATGCAAAGAGGTGGGTTTAGAGAATTAGTTTCTGGTAACAACGACGGTGCAGTTGAGTTATGGGATATCAGATATCAAGAGCCAGTATTCGGATTTTCGGCTACTGGCTTTGATGGAAAATCATCAATGACCTCCGCTCAAGTACATGAACATGCTCCTGTCATTGCTACTACTTCTAAAAGCATAGAATTGTGGACCACATCTGGTGATTCCATAGGAATGTTTAAAAATGTTACTCCTCTGAACTCTGTAGTAGGTAGTCTGACCTCCAAAAACCTGTCTTTCGTCAATAGCTTAATATTTCATCCCCATAGAATGATGTTGGCCGCTAACAACTTGCACGAGGCTAGCATAAACATATACCAATGTGTTGAGAATTTCTGATTATATAGTTCAAATTATGTTATTTTAGCCCAATCTTCAGCCTGTGTTGTTGTTGTTTTTATTCGTTGTAATTTTACTTTAACTAGGTTCGCTTTTTTCATTCACGTTCTTAAATGAGCTTCTTTTCCCCCCATATGAAAACGAACTCTGAAATATTCATATTTATTGAAAAATTGATTCTAAAAACTTGATAATACCACCAAAACATCAGCTATGCCACTAAATATTGAGAGCTATATAGATCAAACGAAGAGAGAAAAGATAGTCAAAACTATCCAAGAACAGTCTTTGTTTGCTGATAAGGAGTTTGAGATTCTTTCAACGATTAGGTACGATCCAAACTTATCTAAAGGAAACACTAAGTTTGACAAGATTTTGAGTTCAAATGACACTTCTTTGAGTAAAATCGACGAGCTGTTTTTATTTGATGAAAATGTGGATCTTGTTGACATAATCACAGACGATCTTAGTTTGAAAAAAAAGGAAAATCATGAAAACGATCAATATATTGATATGACAAAGGCTAACGAACAGGAACTTATGGAGATCTTTTATCACAGATTCTTTTTACTAGGTGAGCATTTGAAAAGACTTCAGTTTACAATGGACTATTTTAACTTGGGTGAATACGAAGTTGATTTAAAATCACTCATGGATATCCTTTTAAGAGCCATTCCTCTGCAAGAACACAATGAAAATGAAGCATTTGACGAAGACGAGGAAGATGATGAGATAACCTTGACCGAGATAATGACTAAATTGTATGCAAAGAAAACATGCTACAAGTTAAGACTACTTGTGAATAAAAAAGGTGATATAAGATGCGAAGCATATACAATAAATACCAAAACAACAACAAATCATAATTATGTTATGAATAACCTGTTTTCAGGGTTCCTTGATGATGCTCCAACACATAAAGTATACCTTTACGATACTAAAATATCACCTAGCTGTTTTACAAGTTTTAAAACAACTTATAGAGATCATTATACTAAAGCCAGGGAGCAGATGGCAAAGTTGCACGAGGGTCAAGCAGGACCAGCTGAAATCCTACTATTTAATACAGCCGGGGAATTGATGGAAGGTTCCATCACCAACTGTTATGCAAAATTCCATTTTGAAGATAAATGGTTTTACACAACCCCGGCATTATCGACAGGCTGTTTATGTGGGGTTATGAGAAACATGCTTGTTAATAAGGGTATAGTCACAGAAATGAAGAAGATTGATGTAAGTCAATTGATGGATGGTGATGAGATACTGTTGTCAAATGGAATCATGGGTATCTTCAAAGGCCAGATAGTAAAACCTGATAATTTTAAGTTCAAATCCCTCGATGATGAAATATCAAATGTAATTGCTTGAAATATATAAAAAACTTAACCTAACATACTTCTTTTTCTTCCTCTTTGTCTTACTTCTTCAAATCTTTTCAATACTTGTTTCAAATTATCTTGATTATCAAAGCTTTCTTTGTATCCTTGCATAATCCATTCATTGTACTTATCAGCATATAAAGAGTGAGTGCTCATAATGGCTCTTTCAAGCACGTATAGATCAACACCTTTGTCTTCAACCATGGTGGAGTACCCACTCAAACCAAAGTCAATCAAATAAGCGTCCCAAATTCCTGTATTAGCATCTCTTTGTAATACAATGTTCGATGAAGTCAAATCTCCGTGTATGTATTGATTATTATGCAAGATTCCAATTTGTTTACCGACTTTGATCAACACTTCTTCAACTGTGCTTAAATATGCGTCTTTATCGTTGTTATGCAACCACAAAAAGTTCTTTAAAGAACTGAAAGTACCGTTTGGTAATTGCTCACCAATCTTAGTTTGCCAGATGTATCCATTGTATGGATCAGATGCTACTAAATGTGGAACATTGATGCCCTTCATATTGTTCAATTTAACTAAACATCTGCACTCAGCAACGGTTCTTTTCTTTGTTAGTGTCTTGTCTATCTGTGGATGTCTGTAGTTCTTAAATGGTCTGTATTTTATGATAAATTCTTCGGTTTTTACTTCTGGATTGAATGGATGTTGGTTTGTTTCGAAAACTAATGCTTCAGCTCCTTGTGAGATTAATCTAACAGGAAAATCCTCCCCCAAGTATTCTTTCACTCTGCTAATAATTTCTGTGCTCATTAATCTGATGTTAAAACAAGAATATCTATATAAATACCGTCCAGGGATCTCTCTTTGGGTTCACTTGGCAATCCAGATTTGGCAATTAGTACAGTATATATTGAGTGAAAAATAGGTTGGCTAAAACGCATAATTTGCACTTGCAAGAACAAACCTGTACGCTAGAAAAAACTTAGGTGCAAATCAATGGCTTAAGTCCGATAATTGGATTCTAGTAAAGCTGCAACGTGACTACGATGTTCAAAACGTTATAGATCAATATATACTAAGATTATAATACTTGTTTACCACCAAACTTTTCTCTCCACAAATCAACGTTCTTTTCATCAATTCTTGTGAATAAGTATTGAGCATCGTTGATGTTGTGAGATGGTTTCAAGTTCAAGTTGAATTCCTTAGAAATCTTTAAAGTAGGAACATTCAACATATTATAGATGATCTCACTGGTTTCAGGCATGTATGGACTGATAGTTGATGCTAAAGCGTAAATCAAATTCAAACCACAACCAACAACAGCATCAGCATGCTTTGGAGAGTTGGTGAACAAGTTGTTGTCTAATTTGTTTTCTTGCAAGAATTGGTTACCTCTAGCAGAAATCAACATGGCAATTTCCAAACCCTTCTTTAAGTGAGCTTGTTCCATTTCATCAACGTAAGATGTCAATAGTTTTTCAACATCCTTTTTCAAAACATCGTAATTTGGTAAGTCCTCGGTGGAGAATTCAGGAATGACGTTGTTGTATTTACTGTTAACGAATTTCATGATTCTGTTGACGAAGTTACCCAAGTTAGCCAATAGTTCAGAGTTGTTTCTTGTAACAAAGTCACTCCAGGAGAATTGGGAATCACTGGTTTCAGGTCTCATGGAGGCCAAGTAGTATCTCCAAACAGATGGAGAAACACCTATGTCTTGAGCATTGTTACCAAAGACACCAACACCTCTAGACTTAGAGAACTTACCATTTTCATATTGTAAATATTCAGTGGTACTTAAGTGATGCAACTTAGTCCAGTTTTCTTTGGTACCTAATTGAGAACCTGGGAATATGACAGTATGGAAAGGAACATTGTCTTTACCCATGAATTGGTATAATTGAACATTTTCTGGGTTCTTCCACCATTTTTCCCAGTTGTCGGTATAGTTGGCAGTAATAGAAACGTAACCAATAGGAGCATCAAACCAAACATATAGAACCTTGTCCTTGAATTTTTCCAATGGAACTGGAGTACCCCATACTAAATCTCTAGTTATACATCTTGGATTCAAACCTTCCTTTAACCAAGAGTTGGTGATTGTTTTGGAGTTCTTAGACCAAGAACCCTTTTCGGAAGCTTCCTTTGCCCATTGATTGATTTCACCTTCTAATTTGTTCAAACTCAAAAAGATGTGATCGGAAAACTTAGGCTCAGGAGTAGCATTATCCAGTTTACATCTTGGGTTTATCAATTCAAATGGATCTAACAAAGAACCACATTTGTCACATTGATCACCTCTTGCATCTTCATAATGACACTTAGGACATTCACCTTCAACGTATCTATCAGCTAAGTAACCTTTATGTTCTGAACAGTATAATTGTTTCATGGTTTGTTCTTCCAAAAAGCCGTTTTCATTCAACTTCAAGAAAATGTCTTGAGCAATTTCAGTTTGTTTTTCAGTAGTGGTTCTACCAAACTTGTCAAAGCCAATTTGGAACCATTCATAAACTTGTTTGTGAACTTGGTGGTATTTATCACATAATTCTTGTGGAGTACATTGTTCTTCAATGGCCTTGGTTTCAGTAGCAGTACCATATTCATCGGTACCACAAACATACAAAGTATTGTAGCCTCTGTTTTTACAGTATCTAGAGTAGATATCAGCAGATAAAACAGAACCAACAATGTTACCCAAATGAGGAACGTTGTTGACGTAAGGCAAGGCAGAAGTAATCAAGATGTTTCTTTCACCTTCCTTTGGAGTGATTTCAACATTTGGATCGGTTGGGATGATGACATTGGCTTTTTCATAAGCAACTGTACCATCTTTTTGAGCAGTGATGACTCTTTTATTCTTAACAGTCTTTTTGACTTCTTCAAAAGCTTCTAAAACTTCTTTATCAGTGACAATTTCAGGTAATTTGTTGTGGAAACCGTAGTAGTTGGCTATCAAAATCCAGTTGGAAACAGATTTGAAAGCGTTTTCACCTTCCTTCTTTTCCAAAAGATTGGTTAACTGTTCTTCAGATACATCGGTGCCTGAAATCAAGGCTTTTTCTAGATCACTGATTTCAACAGAAACATCATAGTTCTTAAAAGCATACTTCAAGATGGAATTAGCGTTGAATAAAGAAAATCCAGTGGTTGAGTTCAATAAACCTGGAGTTAAAAATGAAGCATCTGTGGAAACTTCGGATTTGCTGATTAACTTAGATGCTAAAATGACTTTCAAGTTGTAAGCTCTCAAGACTTTTTCATTCTTGATCAACTTATCGTTGCTGACGGTAATAACAGTAGACATTAATGCTATATTGATTTCTTTGTTTTGTTATTTTTTTGGTTTGAAACTAAACCAATCATGATTCTAACAAAAAGTTATCCCTTCCCTCAAGAGTAACCTCAAAGTTAATGACTAATGCCCATATAGGATTTAAAATCGTTTAAAAGAATCGATGTTTCCAAAATCGCTTTTTTTGGGCCTTTTTTCAAACGATTAGTTGACGCCGAAAAAGGCAAGAAAATTTTTACATAACTGTGTAGCGGTGAGTCACGTGCGCATTAGTTAAATGCTTGAAATATATGTTTTAAAAGTAATCAAAGCATAGCTAAGAAGTGTTTCAATGTTTACAGTATACTTATATATATTTAATGTCTTCTTTTGCTACCATTGAACTTACCATTATCTTGATGCTTTCTCTTTTTATCATTGTTACCCTTAGATGAACCGACTTCAGTACCAGCACCAATACTTATGTTAACTCTTGGAGGGACATCGAAACCGTAACTTTTAGCAACCTTACCTAAATCCAACTTATCAACTTGGTATACGGATTTCAAACCATGTGAAGCGTATGCTTGTAGATATGATCTGTAACCATCCTTAGCAGTTTGGTGTAAATGGTAGTTATTCTTAATAAGTTTTTCTAATTGGGATTGGATATTAGCAATTTTAGATGTTGGGAATTCGTATTCATTCAATGGAACCTTGGCCTTCTTCAAGTATCTCAAGAAACCTAATTCTTGAGGAATTAAGAACATAAGAGATTTCCCTTTACCGTTTGTACCTCTAGCAGTTCTACCAACTCTATGAATGTAATCTCTTGGATCATCAGGTGGATCAAATTGAACGATCCAATCAACATTTGGAATATCTAACCCTCTGGCAGCAACATCAGTACATACCAAAATACCTCTATCAGCATTACAGAATTCAAAGAAGGTATTGGTTCTTTTTTGTTGTTTTTGCTTACCGTGAAGTTCTAAAACAGGAAGATCAATATAATTCAACAATTCAGCATAGTATTTGACAGAGTTACAAGAAGACAAAAAGACAATAATTTTCTTCTTTAGATTCTTCTTCAAGAAGGTGAAGAGTAGTAAGAATCTTTTGTCACTTTCACATATAACATAACCTTGTTCTAAACCATTAGCAGTGGAGGTTTCGTGCTTTTCATCAACAGAAATAAACAATGGACCTGGCTTTAAAGAAATTCTAGCTAAATCTTCAACCTTGGTGGTTTGGGTAGCAGAGAATAACATGGATTGTCTTTCTTTACTGTTTGGTAAGATCTTGATGATTTGTCTCATTTCATCTTCGAAACCAATTTCCAAAATTCTATCGGCTTCATCAATAATTAAGGACTTCAAGTTCTTGAAAACAAAGTCCTTAGAGTTTTGAAGATGATCTAATAATCTACCTGGAGTAGCAACTAATATATTAACACCCTTTGATAGTTTTTCTTGTTCTTGTCTTCTGTTATTTCCACCGATACATAAACCGAATGTTTGAGAGTGATGAGCACCCATAAGTTCTCTAACAACCCCAAAGATTTGTAAAGCTAACTCTCTTGTTGGAGTAACAATAATGACACCGGTACCGTTTCTTGGTTTAAATTTCAAGTTGTATAATAATTCAATGGCTGGAATTAAAAAGGCTAAAGTCTTACCGGATCCTGTTTTGGCAGCACCTAAAACATCTCTACCGGCTAATAGAGGTGGTATGGTTCTAGCTTGAACATCTGTCATTTGAGTGAATCCCATGTCCTTTAAAGCTTTCATTGTATTTTCAGATAATTTTAGACTTTTGAAGTCTTTGTTGATTTCAGCATCAACAGGAACTTGTTGTTCAGTATTTTCAGACATCTGTTAAAAAAAAATAAGAATCAAACAATTAAAAACTTATAATCAATAAAAAAAAACTCTAAAGAAGTACTTTTTTTGACTTGTATACCTTGTTTTTGGTTTTACTTAATAATTTTCTTTTGGGTTATAATCAATATTCTAACGACTTATATGTGATGAATTATTACAGCTATTAGAAGAGATTGATATTTCGCTTTTTTTCTTACTCTCGCTTTAGATCCCTCTTTTCTTTTTTCTTTTTTTTTGTTCACTGTGATATTACTTCCTAAATAGGGAATTGAGGTCCAAAAAGGGAAAATTTCAATTTGTAGATGAAAACGGAAAAAGAAAGAAATTTTTTTTTTCGGAGATAGAAAAAGTCACGTGTAAACTAGCATTTTCGGAGATATGAAATGTCACGTGTAAATTGGCTTTTTTTCATTTGCTCAAAAGACACACACATCTTTCTATAAACACTTATATCCGACAATCATATATGTGATGATCATACAGCAATGAACAACTCTCTTTCGTAGAGTTTGGAATACCATATGGTTCATTTGTAGAAATGACCACTGTGAAGTAATTTTTACGACTAGCAAGGTATATTTTTGAGCAATCCCAACGGAATCAACCTATTAATTTCACTAAAAAAGAGGTTTGTATTTTCCTGTGAAATAAACCCCAGAGATTGATCTAGCTTGACGCCAAACAAAGCAGTTATATTACTTGATTTCACAGTACAAATAGCGTTAGAAAAATTGATAATTCTGGGGTACTCCAGCATGTACATATTATTCATTTGTTGTTGTTAATGTATGTCGGAAAACAGTTTACCGACATGTATACCCCAAACTTTAATTATATCCGTTAACAAATCTTTTCCCCCTATGGAAAAGCAAACACGTTTTTATTCAGCGTTTATTTATTCACGTATGAAATCCTTAAAGGATTTTAAGATCATATTCACAATCATATCCTGTTTGTTATATATATAAGAAGATAATATATATAATTGGCATTTGTTTACTTTTGTCTTAATTTTAAACATTCTTTAAATCATAAATATTAAAAGAAAAAAAAAAACAATCTAAGTACCAAAACTACAAACTACAAATTAATACCCAAATGGCTATTCCAAGACCTTACAGAAACAACGACAAAGACACTTTTGGTGAATACACCTTCACCCACAGATGGGCAATCATCATCAAAAACATATTGAAAGATTTACCAGAAGAAACTGATTCTAAGGTAATCGAAGAAATCGAACAATTAGGTGGTGAATTAACCAGCAGTGCTTTAGTCAGAAAATTCAACGCTGCTGAATTAGAAAAAGAATCTAACTTAAAAGTATTCAATGACTACATTGAAGCTGTTAAAGACGGTAAGGATCCGTCTATTGATTGGTTAAAAGAATCTGAATCATCTCCTATAGGTTCTGAAATGACTTGGTCTAATGGTGACTGGTTGTTCACTGAAATTTACTTATACAGAAGAATTAATGCTATTATTCTAAAGTATGGTTTAATCATTGATGTTTTTGATAAATTAAAAACAGATACCTTCTTATCCTCATTCAATGGTGTTCTTGATTTATGTGATTTCTACAACAAAATCGACACTGAAAAGATTGATGATGAAGAAATTAAATATACCTTATTCAAAGAGTTCATTTCAGTATCTTTATGGGGTAACGCCACTGATCTTTCTTTATTAACTAATCTTGATTTGTCTGACTTACAAGACTTACAAAGTAAAGAAAGCAGAATGTCCAACGAATCCAAGATTTTGGTTGATGACACTTTAGCTGCTTGGGAACATATTAAGAAGAGTGAAGGCAAGACTGTTGATATTGTTTGTGATAATGCTGGTTTTGAAGTTTTTTCTGATATTTTATTAGCTTTCTTTTTGGTTGACTTTAAAGTCTGTGAAAAGGTTGTTTTACACGTTAAAGACTTGCCATACATGGTTTCAGATGTAATGACTAAAGATGTTCACAAGCTTAACGACATTTTGATTAAATGGGGTAAAGATAACGAATCTGTTGCTTCTATTGGTGAAAAACTAAAGAACTTCTTAAGTTCAGGTAAAATCGAGCTAAACGATAACGAATTCTGGACCTACTACCATGATTACTGGCACTTATCTCACGTAGATAGCCATGCTGGTAAAGATACCTTTGAAGTTTTGAAACAAGTATTGAAGAGCTTTGAAGAAACCAAAATGGTCATTTTCAAGGGTGATTTGAATTACAGAAAGTTATGTGGTGATCGTATGTGGCCAAAAACCACTTCTTGGGAATCTGCTATTGGTAGAGATATTCCTGCTAATAACTTAATCAAGGATGAAGCCGACCAATTTGTATATGACTTACAAAAATTCCCTATGCTTTCTTTGAGAACCTGTAAAGCCGATGTTATGGTTGGTTTGAAGTCTGACGAACAAGACAAGCAATTGACTGAAGAATACAGAAACATGAAGAGAGATTCCGAATTGCATCCTGAATGGTGGGCTTCTTCAGGTAAGTGGGCTGTTGTATGTTTCAATAAGAACTAATTTATATATAAATGAGGATTGCCTTGTTGTTTAAATGATTTATAGTGACCATTGAGAAGTCACGTGAAATGAACTTTAAAAAGTACGTTCTCCGTTTTTTTCAAGTATTCCCATAGTATAACATATATATATTTTTTCAATATTTTACTCTTATTTATGAAGAAACCACCAATATAAAGGTACCAAAAGAAACACCCACTGTAAAAGAACTATGTCTAGTGTTATATTTTATAGGTTTTATTCTAATAACCCAGCTTTGAAAACAGCAAATCAATACATTTCGTTCCAGGGAACCGGTATAACTGTATTTGAATTGAAGAGAGAAATCATCTTGCAAAACTCTTTGGGTGATGGTTCTCATTTCATTTTAAAACTCTTTAATGATCCAGATAGCTCAGATACAAGTAAACTTGAGGAAATCAAAGAAGACACAACAGTTATACCAAGATCATCAAAGATTATAGTCAAGAGACTCCCAGCAGAAAGACTGTCCCAAACAAGACATGGTGTTAGTTCATTCAGAACAGTCGATTCCACAAGATATATCAGCGGAAAGCCTAAAGCTGGTACTGGAAGTGGGTTTAATAGTACCAACAATTCTGGTTCTGGAAACAATGAAGAACTGAGTGAAGCGGATGAAAAGTTAAGAATCAAAGCAGCTGAGGAATTATATGAAAAAAACATGAATGAAGTAAGAAATAACCCTAACTTGACAGAATCCGAAAAAATGACCAAGTTGATGGAGATAGAACAAGCACAATGGGAACAACAACAAGAAGTCTTGTCTAAAATAAAGAACGTATACATTCCAGGTGCAAATAACAATAATGGAAATAAGAGAAAGCATGCCAACTCTGGAAATCCTCCACCTGCAGGATACATTTGTTATGGTTGTGGTTCTAAAGATCATTGGTTGCAAGATTGTCCAACAGCAGCAGCAAACAACGCCAATAGCAGTGGTTCTGGTGTGGATAAGGCAGAAAAAGAACAAATCATACAAGAAATGCAAAAATTCAATAAAATCGAGGGAGGCAATCTACAAAAAACTGGTATCAAAAAAATCAAAAAGATGGTTGGTATTCCCCAACAGTTCTTGCAAACTGTCACTATAGATCCATCGAAGATGACCATGGAGGAATTAGCCACCACCAAGCTGCTCATAGATGAAAACGGTAACTTTGTCAAGCAAGTTGAAGATAAAAAGTCCTGGGAAATGTTTGTAAGAAACCAGTTTTTGAAGAACAAAAGCAACCAGACCGATGTTGTTTACAATAAAGGCTATTTTGCCAATTTGCCCAGGGATCTCGAGTGTGCTCTAACTGAAGGTCTTCTGAAAGATCCTGTCAAAACGCAGTGCTGCAATGAATTAGTCAGTAGCCAAGCAATGGAGGATAAACTCATTGAAAACGACTTCATTTGTCCTCTTTGCGGTGAGCCCGATTGCTATATAGACACCTTGGAGAAGGACGACCAAACAGCAGAGAAGGTCCGTGAGTTCCTAAAGACCTTGAAGAAGTAGTTAACCCTGCCATATGTAGATTCTCATCCGCTACCAATTTTAGCCATAAAAACGTGTTTCTTTTTTTTTTTCGTCCTTGTTTTTTGCCCAAGGGCAAAGTTTCATGCTCTTCTTGTTTATGCTTTAATTTTAAATTGAAATCGCTGTATACTCTTGTAGCTAAGTCCTTAAGAAAGTACCAAGAATAAACACCGAATAGAAGCTGATCTTAGTATTGATTTGTTGATTCCAAGTTTTGTTGTATATATTATATCAAAATGAGTGGAACAAATGTTATTTCGTCGAAGAGATCTACTAGATTGGATATCTTCGACTACAGTAACAGAAAAAACGATGAAATATTCAGATTTATTGATTTAACAACAGTTAACTTCACAAATGAAGATCTTGAATACAAATTCAAGAATTTGAACACATATGATTACCTAAACAGCATTGACTTTGATAAACAGAGCACTTTGACCTATCGTTTAGTGGATAATTGTAGGTCTTTAATTTGTTATACAAGTTTATCAAAGGTAGTTTTATGCATAAAGCTTTCTGATTACGTTTTGTTAAACAAGAAGATCGAAAATTTTAAGATATTCTATAATCACGAGTTGGATGTATTCACCATAGATGCAATTTTCCAGCATAATACACTAATCAGTTTGAACATAAGCAAGGATATCTTTTTAAACAATAATGGGGAAAAGTTGGCTAATTTTAATATCAGAAAGAATGCCTTACCAAAGAATTACGTTTCTTCTGGTTTGTACCAACTCAACAACTTCTTCAATATAATTACCTTGAAGGCTGGTGGAATGTTGTTAGTGGAAAAACACCTTGACCAGAATCATGTTCCAGCTGAATACACCCTTCATGAATATGGCGTTGAAGAGTCTCAAAAACTTTCTTTTTGGGGTTATTTGAAGAGAACTGCTGTTAATTCCGCTAAGCCATATATCAAATCTGTGACCATTCTTCCAAATAATAAACTTTTGATTATAAACAATCAATTAGAAGCTCAACTTTACAGATTGGATGTTGACAAAAACGGTCATGTTACCAGTCAGTTGACTCTTTTAAATACTTTGGATTTATGCACTTTAGCTTGTTTTAAGGATAAAGTTGTGAAGGATTCTGAGTTTGAAGATGATGTGTTAAGACATTTCAAGACCATGCACAGTCCAGACTTTTCAAAATTTGTAATTTACTACATTACACATGAAGGAACATCCGGATATGCTATTTTGAATTACGACATCCAATCAGATGATGTATCACTTTTGAATGAAACTTTGACGTTTATAAATGAAGTAGAACCACCAGTGATAAAAGGTAATAGTACAGCTCATTATCAATTGAGTGACCTTAAAATTACTAATACCACTGAGGTGTTTTCAGCATACAAGACAGATTCGTTTAATAAAAAAACAGGTCAAGATTGTATTGAGCATGTTATTATGAAGTATTCCGACAAAAAATGGAGAAACATATATTCATCGAAATCACCAAACAACCTGGTTGAAGATTTTAATGTGATAACAAATGAGACTGATCTTTCTTTGTACATTGCAAATAGTTTCAATCTTCCAAAAGTTGAAGTTTTAAGTGATTTGAGAAATAAAGTTCATTCTCCAGAAGATCTACAAGAATACTTGGTAGAAGCATCTCATTTTAAGGAGAAGTTTACAAGCAGCTCATGCAGTATATTATTTAATGCTTCTTCTATAAATTTGCCAAGTGTTGAATATGCATACGCAGATATTCATGCTAAGCAACTGAACACATATTTTGTACCTAAATTCAGCTCACCAATCATAGATGAAAGTGGGTTTATAAAAGCATTGAATGAATTATTCAATCCTATCAACTTTGAAAAACGTCCATTATTCACCTATAAATTAGTTAGAGAATGTTTGAAAGCCAATGCTAATGATATAAATACTGAAATTATAAAGGAACATGTATTGAGTAAATTTGACAAAACTTTATTCATGGATATCTCATCTAAAATTAATATTTCAGAATGTTCAAAAGCTATTAAAAAACTTATTGAATACACAGTTGATGTTGACGTTACCTCCAAATATGGAAACACTGTACAAGAACAACAGATTTTGGTTGAGTATGTTGCTTATAAGAACTATGAACTGATTATTTTATACACAAAAATACTGTTGTTTTTTAACACTGCTGAAGTCAAGAATGCTGATTTGCTAGAAAGTTTGAATTTATTAATAGTACTTCTAAGAAAGAGATTTAAATTCCAACAATGTTTTGAGTTTAACAAAACTATCATTTTTGATATATTTATTGAGGATTCACCTTCATTAAATTTGCAAGATGAACAAAACCTAATCATCACAAGTGAGTATATTTTAACAAAGATTGTTATAGATAGATACCATGAGTGGACTGATAAATACCAATTAGCTTTTTTGGCCAAAGATAAATTTACCAAGGAGGACTTGCAGTTATTCACAGACTACATACAGACTTATGATGTAAATGGCAAAATTCAAAATATCATTTACTTAAAAATAGATGACTATGAAAAAGTCTATGAAACTGCGTTGTTTGATGCTGGAAGTATAGATTTATCTGAAGAAGTGGATGAGTATGACACTATGACACAAACTCTTTTGAAAGCTCCAAACAACTTTGAATATCTATCTACCTTGTTAAATGTATTTGCCAATGATGTAGAAAAGAAAGATTTATCTTACAAGCTAACGCAGTTAATAATTGATAATTACTTAAGTGGAAATACCATGGATTTAAATTTATGGGCTTTCTACAAGAGCTATGTTCCATTGTTAGCACAAGATGGAAAATTTGCTGAAGTCATCACAACAATGAATACACTAAGCACAGTTAAAAACGAAGATTTGTTACAGCAATTGAGCGAATTAATTAACAAATTTGGAAGAAAATACATAAAATCTGTTATAAGATTCAACACTTGCAACAAAACTACCGATGATGAAACAAACGGCATTATACCGTTTGCGCAATTTTACATCATAAAGAAAGTAGTCTTTGAATTGATAATGAATGAATCCAAAAACACAGACATAGTCATGATGGACTACATTAAGTTATTGCTGTCATACGAAGATACTCAGCAAGCTTTAAATTTCTTGTATGCATTGATCATTAATGACGATGATTATACTATGAAACATCAATACCGAGTTACTATGAAGGCTGTGTTGTCTACTTTACCAGAGGAAGAAAGATATGTTGTTGACGAAGAAGGAAGCATTATAGGAATGGATATTTTAACCAATATATAAATAAAATCTAATTAACCAAAGTTTTTATCTCATAAACCATCTACAACTATTAAATTGTTTACATTTAAATATCAAATTTTGCTTAACCTATAGTTCTTTAACTAATTTGTTTAAACTAATTTATCTATAATTAACTTGTAAACATTTTTTAAAACTGTATATTTTAAAAAATTTGTTTACTATTAGTCACGAGATTAAAATAATTGTTTTAAAATTTTTATATCCGATGATTAGCTACTCAATATATAATTCAACCTCTTCTTCTACCCATATTCCCAGAACCTTTAGTGACTGATTCCTTAAAGTTGTCCCAGTATCTAGCCTCATAAGTCTTCTGATCCAAGTAATCATAATTGTCTTCGTTAAGTTCTTCCTCAGTCAACCTCAAACTATCAACGTTATTGTTCTTCTTTTCCTGTAGAGCTTGTTTTTTGAAGTAATCACCATCTTTGATGTCGTCAAATGTCAATTTCTTTCCATCTTGAGTGGTGAATCTTCCTTGATTCAATTCCTCTTCAAGCAATTCATCTAAGGATTGTGTTGGTGCATATTGACCAAATCCCTTCACCTTATTTTTCAATTTACTTACTTGCTCGTTTTTTAAATCAAAATTTACATTGGCATAGTTTTTCCCATATATTCTGTTTATATTCTGAGGTGTAATCACTTGTGTATCTAGTTTATCTTCCTTGTTATAATTAGTTTCATTTTTTTGCTGATATTCGTCTTTTTCTTTGTAGAAATTATCAATGGCTTCTTCGGTCAAAAACTGGATTAATATTTCTATTTCTTGTATGTTGGCATCAACATTGGAGATACACTGAACGGAGTTTTTTTGTAAATGCAAAACAAGTAGCATATGATACTGAACTTTAACTTCATCATCTAATCTATCTAATATACTTTCATGCTCTTCAGGATCAACGGAAGAATCGAACAGTTCTGGAATTTTCTTCTTTAATTGGAATTCAAATTCATCTACTTGCTGGGTAATCATCTTTTTAAACTTGTAATTAGCCATTTTTGCATCTCTATCATTAGGAAAAAGCTCATTCCACACATCTTTAGCTTTTTTGTAATCTATATTTTTAATGTTTTCGTTATCTTGAAAGATTTTCTTTACCATTGCTAAATTAGATGACTTCTTACCTTGTATGATATTATTCTTGGATAACTTTTCCAAATATTCTAATCCGTAAATATTGGATTCAATCAAAAACTTTGCCCTGAATAAATTCTTCATGTTTTGTAGTTTTTTCAATTCTTCCTTGTCATCAGTTGTTATAACTGCTTGTTTTTTCATGGCTAAGATATGTTTGAAATAATGCAAGTTGTAGTACTTGAGTTTAACAATATTAATTGAGTTCTTTTCGGAATCTTCACCATCTTCTTGTTCCAAATGATCTATAAACCTAAGAATTTTATCAATATGCATCATGACCCTAGTAATGGCATTTTGAAAATCCTCTGAATCATTTCTTGTATGTGTCTTAGGTTTAATAAAACTGGTTTGGATAAACTCTTCTAGTTCTGTATAATTGTGTAATGACAATTCAATGTCTTCGTACGAAGCACTCAAATCAATTCCCATTTTCTTCAGATAGGTAATAATAACAACAAAAATAAAAAAACTACACCGGTTTCTGATTTCAGATAATGTTTGATGGGGTTAGAAACATATGTGTTTCTTCACCTCTTTCAACTATTGCTAATGGCCCAGCTATAAAGTTTTGTCGAAAAGCGTCTTATGAAAATCTTTATATTTGTCGGAGATAAACAACTCCCAATTTCTTAATGCCTTAACAACATTTAATCAATTGAGCCACTACAATCATTACTATCGGATCTAATACAAGATGGTTATATATAAAAACAGCAAATTAACAAACAACTATGGCACTTTTGATTGAGAAAAAAAAAAAAGACTCTGTATTGAATTCACGATATATACATGAGTTACATAAAATCAACTATTCACCTTGTTTTTTGGCAGAACAAGCAACAATTCTCAGTTTATCACACTTCAATTCCAAATCCGGGTTTTCGGTAGTATCTGCTGTGATTTCCTCTGATCTCAAATTACCATTTTCCAATTTCAACAAGCAATTCTTTATGATCAAAGTCCAAACCTCATCACAGAATCTGTATGTATGAAGGTCTCCTTGAATGGTGACTTTGTTATTATTGGCATTTGCACTAGCCGTTTGTTTTCCTATGGTGTTATTTACGTTCATTTCCTTTAGATTGTTATTGATTGACTTGTCAAATGAATTTAATATCATTATGGCTAGTTGTGGTTCTATTTTTCCTTCCGTGATTAAATTGTCTAAAGATTCCACTAGGGTGATTCCAATGGTTGATCTTCTATAGAGTTCGTAGTATTGCTGTATGGCTGACATTTTGTGGTGAAATTGGGGGTGCTTAGTATAAATATATAGCTTGTCTATGGGTTGTCTACAGTCTGTATAATGTATCGTCCATTACTTATATAGGCAATAAAAAAAACAACACCCTAAATCGGGGTATCTCGTGCTACTAGAGGAAAAAATTTTGGGCAAAAAAAAGGAAACTTAAAGTCCGACAAAAATCGGTAGCGTTGATGACAAATTCATTTTCAAATATATATTAGTACAAGTTTAATTAATACAGCTTATATATGGTTAAATGGAGGATTTTGTTATGGTTTATAAGTGAAACTTTCGACATTAGTGTCTCTCATAATGGAAAACAAGTCAGAAGCTAAAGTCTTTAGTTGTTCTTCATTGAATAGGGGGTCAAAGGTGGATGCTTTGGGTAGATTAAACAGAACTTCAAATAATTCAGGCGGTAATTCTACTTGTTCGTAAACAGGCTGGATTTGTTCTTGAACAATCGCTTCTGGAACAACAATATTTTCAGAAGGACTGTTTCCAACAATCACTTTTCTGTTTTCCAACAACAGTAAAGAATTGTTTTGTGAAGCAAACAAATTCCAAATGTCCTTTGTAGTTATATTAGGTATAATCTTGTAGAGTTCACTATAAATTGCATCAACATTCGGATACTTACCCATATTGACACTACTTTCATATTCTATCCATGGCTTGAAAGTATTCAATACAGAGTCAATAAGTTCTTGATTAAAGTTGTTGATAGTATTGGTTCCATCTGTGATGTTGACTTGTAGATACTTCTCCTTAATCACTGCTTGTAATACTTGTTTGTAACTTTCAAAATATGACTTAATGTGTTCTCTGCTGAATCTGCTACTGATAGCAAATTTTAAAGTCTTTGTCATGTATTTGTTCAATGAAATTAAATCATCTTTCCCGTATATCTTCAATCCCATGGATAAAATCTTGACACAAATAGACATATTGGTCCCATCTGCATTTAATTCATAAATACAGTTATCAATAAATATGTCTGAATTTAACAAACACTTTTCTGCCTTTATAAAGTCTCTAAAGTATCTGAATATTAATCTCAATCCCTTTAGTCCTCTTATTCTTGTATTTTCTTGAAGCATCTTCTTAAAAATCATTGAAAGTTGAAGATTTAATGGCTGATCAAAGTTACCACTTATATCTTCTAAGCTTTCTGGATTGGAATGTGACTTTTTGGTATTTTCTATAAGTTTTTTAAATACACTTTCAACGGCTTCTACAGTTGTTTCTTGTTTACCATTTTTCATTTCCAAAGCTTGACAATATCTGATAGTCAAATTTAAAGATCTAGGTAAATAAACCAAAGACTTTTCATACAAAAACAGCTGATTAAATTCGCCTGAGTTACTAGTGTTGTGAATAAGCAAGTCCCAAGCATACTCATCTTGGAACTGAGCCAAGTGGAAATAATGCTGAATAATAAATTTGACTCTTGATTGATATATTTTCAAACTTTCATAGTCATCTTTGTGGTCATTTTCCCATTTCATCCATCCATCGGTGACATCCAATAGGGTTATGTTTCCTGATTGTTGTTGTGTTTTCAGGCCATTGTAAAATAAGTCAAATTGTATATACTTTGATCTCATTTTCATATAAGTTGGAGACACTTGATTAATTTTATACTCACCACTTCCGGCATTGTTTGCATCCCAATTGACAAACCACTTCCAAACCTTTTCTAGATCTTTATAAAAAGTATTAGATACAAAGTGGATTATGTGTTTTCTTATAGTATTGTTTCTAATAATCAAATCATCATTGTTGATCACTTGCCAGTGTTGAAACAAATCAACAAATTTCATTATGTATCCGTAATGATCCTGATATAATGGATCCAGTGATAAAGCCTTATCCCAGATTTTTACAAATTGCTCGATAATAGATTGTAAAGCTTGTTTACCACCAGTTACATAGTTATTTGATTTGAGTTGGTAGTCTAGTAAAATTTCATATATAGGAAAATTATTAGGTTTCAACAATTGAATGGCTTTATTGAACTTGGCATTTAAATTTTCATCTATTCCATCTCCGAACTCACCTGTAGCTTCGTGGTTTTTTGCACTTGCATTGGATGGATCATGTTTTAGATTGTAGATATACAGATTTAAGTATCTCTGCCATAACTCCAAAGTCAAAGGGTATTTTTCAATCAAGTCGTCAAACTTAGTTATAAGCTCTTTCTGCTGAGTTATAGGAATGGTGGATGGATCAACCGTAACATCTATAAGCTGTTTGATTTGGTTTTTTATTTCCAATTCGGAAACTTGATAATTCTGCATATTAGGGTGTAAAGAAGTAATCAAGTATCAATCAAATCACGAATGGTTATGTTGGTTGTATTTCTTTGCTAAAGTTTGTTTTGTTATTAATTTTAAAAAAGCTAGTAGCAATGGATAGAATATTTAAAAAAATGAAAAAACAGATCCCTTAACCAAGTATAATATGAGTGTGTGTCTCAAAAAACGTGACTAGGAAGATTCAAACCAGCCGGGTAAAGAAAACGGAGTTTAGTTTTTTAAAATTTTCGGATATAAGATCACGTGAGTAATGTTACTCACGTGATTGCACGCTTGCCCAATTGGGAAACTGTGTTTTTTTCCGCTCTGGGTACTCTTTTTTTTTTTACATCTTAAAAGAGGTCTAGTAGACCCCATGTGAAAGTTTTTACATGTATACTTGACGTTAAGGAATTCATATGTCTCCACAACAGATAACGACCTTTAGTTTTAGAATAACCAAAATCAAAATCATCATCCCCAATTTGTACATATCCTTATAAAAGGCCTTTGTTAATTTACAATTTATAGAAATACATTTGAGAAAGTAGTTACTATTACTTGGAAGTTTGAAAGTGAAACAACAAACTACAGTAAAAAAAAAAGGTTAAACCACAAGTTATTTTATTGGTAAAATATGAAAGATTTAGATACCACTTCTTCTGGAATGAGTTCAGAAGATGAAAAGGCAGATGCCAATTTATTGACCACACAAGAAATATCAGAAGATATCAAAAATGCTATAACAGGACTGACTGATTTAAAGAATAATGCAAAAGCACGAATTTGGACTAACTTGAAGTACAACGGTACATTTGTATTGTCTAGTTCTCATCATCACTTGAGAACAATAAAAAGAAAAAAGAACATTTTAAGAGAGAAAATCAAAAACGGATCATTGATTTCTGGGAACACAATACCGTCACAACTAGATATAGATGGTAAAAAGAGAGTTGACATAGTAAATAATCACATAAAATCAGAACCAGATTACCAGCAATCATTTATTAAACGAATGAGGGGGCAACCCATGCAAGCAAATCAAATACCATCAATAACGAACCAACAAGGAGTTAACCTTACCCCAGAGCAGATATCTAAATTGAATTTCATGCATCAAAAACGCATGTTTATTCAGAGCAATCAAATGAGGAAAAAACCATCAACAAGAAGTAGAGTAAAGTTGATTACATGTTTGAGATTGCTAAAATTAGCAAATACACAAATCAAACAAAAAATTGAATCATTACAAACAAAGGTTTCGGTAAAGGCTGTAGCCGCAAACAACAACTCAGAGCTCATAACTATAATCAGAAAAGTTTACACTTTGCTTGCAAAACATGTGGGAGTCTACTTACCTGAGAAATCCAGACTAACGATCAGAAAATCTCTTTTGGATCTTCCTGAAAAGGTCTTGGAAAATAGGGTTGAATCCGAAAAGCAAAAGCCCACAGATCTTTCAAGTGAATCTGATACTGTTGCTAGCGATGATGTATCAACCCTTGTAAAAAATAGCAAGCTAATTTTTCTCGCAAATGAGACGCTAGATATGCTATCTAAAGTGATAGTAATTCTGGATGAAAAATTGAATAAAGCGGAAAACTGGGTGACCCAAAACCAAGAAGAAGTGTTTGTTGATGCTTTGGAGTATCAGCCTGAAGCAGATTCAAAATTGGTCGAATAGTTACATAGTATCAGTATATATTTTTATTTTAAAGAAAAATACAAAGTATTAGAAAACACGGATGCTTTACACACTCGTAACATGCTAAGTTTGCAAAGCTTTTAACTTGTCCCTCATTTCCTTTATCATGTTATCAACTTCATTATCCATATCTTCTTCAGCAACAACTTTATCTTCTTTTTGTGTACTTTCAATTTTATGTTGACTATCTTCAACTTGTTGCTTCATACGTATCATATCCTCCATTCTTTGTTTATCTTCATCAATAGTGCTGGCTCTTGTGCTTTCATTGGTTGCGTTATATTCAGGAACAATTTCTTTCAACAAGTTGTCTATTTCATCTTCCTCCTCTTCTTCTTCATAATCTTCTTCATCTAGCATTATGTCATCAACCATCTCCTCTTTGATGCCTAGCTGGAACATGCCTTTTTCTAATTCTATCACACTGTTTCTAAGATAGCTAAGGTTACCAAATTTTTGCAAATCATTCATCACACCAGAACTTTGTTTCATATTTTTACTCAAAATTCCCATTGATATCTGTTGCTCAAATTTTAAAGCAACAGACTCTAATGTAGTCTTGAATAGTTCGGTATTCTGTAGTCTTTTGTTCATTTTGAGGTACTCCTTTGCCATTATTTTCAGTTTAATCATTGAAGATTTATCTAAGTTTTTACTCTTGGCTGTTCTAGTCATCTGTTGTTTCAATTGTTGAAGAGTCCTCTTTTGTTGTTGGATATCTCTGTCGGTTGTTCTAACAGACTTTCTTAGTTGTCTTTTCATCGTTTGTTGACGTTCTTTTGGCGTAGGTTCATTGCCCCAAATTGCCTTGTTTATATATTCCATCTTACTTTAGCAATGGTTTGTGGGGGAGGTAAGCTGGGACTATATAATACACGATAAGATACCACTGCTCTGATTGATTACATAACACTCTGATAGATTTGCCAAAAAAAAAAAAAGACGAAAATAGAGGAATTAAGAATAAGGGACGATAAACTTCAAAGTCACGTGAATAATCATTATTTTGGAAGAGCTTATTTAATCAATTGCAGTTATTGACAAACAAAAAATACAAGTCATTGAAGTATGAGTGCCAGCAGTAAGAGTTGTTTTTTTATAATAGCAACTATGTTTTAAAACATTTTTGAGTATTGAATTATGGGTAACCATCTTGAGTATTTTTATTTAACTTTGTATGTCTGTTAATCATGGCTATTCGTAGTATTGTAGTCACTTTTCAGAAAAAAAAAGTTCAAAACAATTTTAAAGTAGGTGAACATAGTATCTAAGATGTAAGTTAGAAAGTTTCAGATTTAATCATAAAAAAGAAAAGAAAAGAAAAATTGTCTTTTTTTTTTTTGCATATCCTATGTTTATGATTAAATTTGCTCTGATATTACAGTCATGTTTAAATTCTTAAATTGAAGTCAATCACTGAATGTTGATATTGCAAATTAAAAAAAAAGAGCACTAAACTTAATAGTGAATACAGCAAAAGTGTACTATAAGCTGTATTTCAAACAATTTGGAGAATTAGGTATATATCTGTTATGTGTGCTAAAAACTTTGGTATCTCAGCATAATACTATTTTTTCGATTTCAATTGTGCATCCATCGCTTTGAAGAAAGCTTTTAATTTTATTGGTTCACCTATAAACCATTCAAAACCTGGAATTTTTTTTTTTCACCAACAATATTTGTTCTACCTGTGTTTGCCCAGATACTTCAAACTCATGAAAGGTTTTTTAAATCACCACAGAGAAAAGCTTTAAGGAATAAATAATAGGTAATATTTTTGACCAATGCTGGCTCTTGATTTCGTTTCAAAAAAACACCTTATGCATTTAAACACAATTAGGCAAATATCATCTAAACAATTTTTTACAAACAAATAACAGCATGTGAATAACATTTCAACAGCATCTAAACAAGTATATATCATACAGCTCTTCACCTAAAAGTGTAGCGTTATAAACATCAATTATACTTAACTAAATTTGCAGTCAGAACCAATTGTTATAATTAAAGTTGGATAGAGTCTTCAAAAGTAGTGAGTATTAAAT
>ERZ794936.197-NODE-197-length-36132-cov-6.256174_pt1 | contig 36132 bp, 20 predicted proteins | sample MGYA00511083_ERZ794936 | MGnify/ENA primary metagenome ERZ794936 (study PRJEB30137, sample SAMN04331409) | food metagenome | isolation source: Y2 must sample point D1 replicate A | place: Australia: South Australia | collected 2014 ... | reverse complement strand
AAAAAAAATTTTTCTTTTTTTCAAACTCGAAAATATCCAGTTGGTATTTAAATATGCGCTTAATATGCGAATGCTATTTCTGTTGGTTGAAATGAGCTTTTTTTTTTTTTGTTAAATACTGATTCTTGAATATTCAAAAGCATATTATTTTTTTTTACGGCTATAAAAAGCTGAGTAGGAGTTACGATTTCGGAAGTATCGGAAAAAATAGATGGCGAAAAAAAAAAAGCAATGGGGGATGTGGCCGAAAAGGGACAGCAGACTGAATTGGGAAATTTGGTGTCGGGGGCTCGGAGTTTAGACGGGAATGGGTGCTTTAAATCCGATAAAAAATAAATCCGCAAAACGGAGTTAAAAGTAGTGAAGCGTGGAAAATACACGTGACTAAAGTCACGTGTTTGGCAAGCTCTGTTAGCGCATCCTGACGGCTGCTTTCTTTTGCTTTTCATACACTCGATAAATAGGTGCTACTCCAAAAAAAATGATTCACGTAATTTGTATACAAATCCTAATTTACTTAATATATAACAATCGAGCTAATCAGCATATTCAGTGAACAACATATTGGCTGCAATTTCTTCGTTTTTGTCACATGCTAAGTATATTTGGATAACAAGGATTCTTTCAAATCCTAATTCACATAATCTATCAACTGCTTGTTTTTCCTCAGCATTCAAACTAGATTCAAGCTCAGCAAATGGGTCTCTTGGTCTAAGTAGTTCACTTCCTTCACCGGCTCTTCCTTGTAGTTGCTCTTGGATTCTTGACATTTCTTGCATCATGTTTGGGTTCTTTATCAACTCCATCATGGCGTTTTTGATTTCTGGATTGGATGCTATGGCTGTGCTGAGTTGTTCAAACCCAGGCACACTGGTTGGATCAAAGTTTGGATTGCTCAAGTTCCTATAAAACTCTTGAGTATCGATGTTGGAGGACTCCATGAACTCAGAAAGCTTCTTGATACTATCTACCAAGGCTGGGTTGTTGGCTAGTTCAGCAAACTCGGAGGATGGGGCACCAGCATCGCCAGACATGAAGTCAGATGCAAATGCTGATTGATCGTTTTGCAATGATTCTAGCAGCATTGATAAGAACATTTCTGGATTGGCTTGTATGATATCTTTGAATTGGGGCAGTCTGGTTGTCATTTTTTCCAAAAAAGTTGACAATTGAGATACATCACCGCTGGCAATTTGTCTCAAGTTGACCAAATCATCAATGGTTAAGGTTATTTGGTTACCGTCTTGACCCAAACCACTACCTGAACCACTGCCACCAACAGCATTGGCAGCGGCAGCAAATAAGTCTTCATCGTCATTGTCTTCAGTGGCGTCAGCAACTGGGGCTTCGACACTGTTAGAAGCTTGGATTTGCTCTTCAGTTAAAACACCGCTCATTAAAAGTTCACAAGCTCTGTCGGCATCACCATTTGATAGTCTTAAAGCAGCAGTGGCTTGCTGTTCGTTGTATCCCAATTCCATGATGATCTGTTTAGATTGTGCAAATGCTGGATCTTCTGGTTGTTCTTCAGCAGGTTGAGCAGTGGTAGCTTCTGGAGCAACTTCTGGAGTAGCTTCCGTGGCAGGTTCTGGTGTAACTGCAGCAGTTGGTTCTGCTGTAGATTGTGGCTGTGCTGAACCAGATGCTTCAGGAACCTCATTAGCGGCTTGTGGGGTTTCAATTGGTTTCTTCTTTTGAACAACCTTCTTCACCATGTATGAAACAGTACAATCATCCTTCAATTTACTTTGTTCAGCAGTGTTGTTGTCTTTCAAAATGGCTCCTGAAAAAATCAATCTCAGTTCAAACCCTGATGTATCAAGTTTTAATAGATCTAGTAGTTTTGATTTGATTTCGCTGATTGTTTCTTCAGGTTTACAATCTAAAGAATATAGATTCTTTTTTAAATCTTTAAAGTTCACTTTCATTGTTTATGTCTCCTGTATCGGTTTCTGGTTCTAATACTCTCAATATTTCAGTAGATATATAGTTGTTTAAAGCTGATAGTCGAAAATCGATTATTATTATACTTTTTTTTTGCCACCGTGCATTTTCCAGCGTCAGCGCAAAAAAAAAAAACGCCCCCATTAGAGTGGTGTAGAACACAACATATCGGCGTTAAGCTTATCGGATATAAATAAAGGTTAATAGCTGACATATAAGACCAAGACCGTTGTTGAAGAGACAGGAGATATCGAGCTTCAAATAGGTCATTGGGGAAGCATTTGAGAGGACTATAAAATGTATTAAGAAATAATAAAAAAAACAGGGGTTAAGTAAGGATTATAAGTATATAAAACTTTGAATCAACCTAATAGTTCTTCTTTCTTCTTTTCTTGCTCAGCTAGCAATTCATCAGCATCTTCTCTATTATCTTCGAATGAGCCATCATTTCCATTGGCATTAGTATCTTGGAAAAGAGGATCTTGGTAGTCAGCTTCTGTATCTTCCCAGTCTACAGAGAACTTCAATTTGTTTTTATCTTGCAATTTAGTATGATCAACATTTTTCAAAATATTGTGGAAATCTTTTTCCCAAGAAGCTCTCATATCTTCAAAGCCTAATTCCCATGTTCTTTCATAAAACTCTTTAATCTTATTTTCTTCATTAATTCTTTCTTCTTCTTCAGCCATCCATTCCATATGTTTCAAATCATCACTTGATGGCTCATAGATGTGCCAAACGACATAGTTAGGTAACCCAACAACTGAGAACCCCATGGTTCTAGACAGCTTTCCAAAGGCTTCTGTTTCAGCATGTTTTTTGAAAGAAAATGCAGGATAATGAGATCCAGCTCTGAAGACCTTTGCTTTTGCCATGATGGAAACACCACCAATACCATCAAGTTCAACTTCAACTTCTGGATCACCACTTGGATCTCTCATGTATGCCAAGTGTGGTCTCCATGTAGCATATTCCGGATATCCTTCTACAATAACAGCATCTTCATTCAAAGAGTCAGCTAATTGTAAACCACCATCACTTTCTTTCCAAGAGTTCAAATCGTAAGGTTGGATGTTACCTAACCAATCCGGCAAAGGTCTCCAAACATTAGGCACAATAACATCTTTATCGTGATGAATCAAATCCTCTAAAATAGTATCAGGTAAGATTTCAACATCAACATCTCTCCAGTACACCCAAGCATGGTAAGGTTTCAAGGCAACAGAACCCAGCCAGTTTCTGGCTCTAGCCATCAACTTTCTTCTTGGTCCTTGAGCAGCAAAACCGTGTCTGTCTGAGAAAGATTGACCTATCACTTGACCAAAGTCTTTTTCGTAGATTTCAATATTACCAAATCTTTTATGTTTGTCTTTGTTTTGTTGCAAGTTATTTAATTCGTCTTTTAGTACACCCAAAGTATTATCTTTAGAGTCAGAAACCAAAAAAGTCAGGTCTATTTGATTATGTGGATAACTCATTTTTTTCAATAAAGTGAAGAATCTAGGAAGATGAATAGCAGCATCTCTCAACGGCACACAAAAAACAACACGATCATTTGTTCTCCAGCCTTCCTTGTCACCTTTGTAATCATTCAGATCATAATATTCAACTTGAGGAGTCTTTGAGAAATCAGGTTTGTAATAAGTAGTTTCCGTTAGCACAGAGACAGAATCACTGATGAATACTATAAGAGTTATGAAAAAAATGACTAAACAAGCAACAACAGTTTTGAAACTCTTTTTGTTTGGGTTGATTTTAAAAGCTGATGTGAATTTTTTGCTTTTACTTTCCATTATGGTATATGACTATTATTTATTAACAAATTACAAACGCTTTAGTTTTATTCTTTTGAATTATATATTATTATTGTGAAAAAAAAAAAATATAAATAAATCAATAAAACAAGGTTAATTAAACAAGTAGATCAAATAATCTCTAATTCGTTTCTTTTTGCTATGAATTCTTTCTTTTCGATGCTGTTTGAAACCCACAAACAAAACCAAATATCTATAATAAAAACAATCAAAGATATCAAACTAATTGATAATTAGGTTATCGATTTGATACTATTTTTTTGGTGTTTTGAGAGTACTTCTTTACGTTGTATATGAAAATAGTAACATTCAAATACGAAATACAACTAAGGAAAAAATTTTCCTGCTTGTTTTTTTTACTACAGGTGAATCAAAGCTGAAGCGGAATAAATAGGAATACGGCATTTGTTAAACGTGCGCTACACGAACAAAAAAGAGCAAATGAAGAGCGCGGATTTTATGAAACAAAAAGCATTTTGTTTCATAGTTGCACGTGACGTGTCCAAAAGCGCTACACAATATGCCTTATCTCCGACCAGCCCCAGATACGAAGCTTGTGGTAGGATACGAGCAAAAATAAACTCCGAAAATCCGGGCAAAAAAAAAAAACCAAGCCTATTTTTTTCTTCCTCGTTTCTTTTTTTTTTTTTACAACCGATATAAATCCATCCACTTCCCAAATAGGCAGTTTCTCCCAAGAGTATTTTATGTTTCTGCGCCGAAAAAAAAAGTGTTGAAGTGGCATATCTGCGAATTTATACTACTGCACGCGTTATACACCAGTATAGGTACATAAAAAAGTAACAACATTTTTTTCCCCCTTACATTCGCTTAGAAAATCACCTACAACTCTCTCGTATCAATCTCATTTTCATTCATTTTTTTATAGTACAAATAAGGCTATGAAAAATTTTTCCTAGTGCATTTCTTTTTTTTCTCCCCCCCTTAGATCTCTTTCCCATTTCAGCCATTTTTACACAAGAGGAAAAATTTTTCATTACCCTTTGGAGATGAAAATTTTTCATCACTTTTTAACACCCTCCTATAGGGATTCTTTAAAAAGAAATAAGCATTATAGGATTAAAAATTTTTATTTCCATTTCATGAATATATGATCACTCATCTTAACTTCAATACAAAGAGATAGCATCAGATTAATACCAAGAAAGTATTTTTTTTTACTTATATATTAAAAAACACCCAAAACTAATACACCTAACAAAATGGCTGACGAACAACACGTTTTCGAAACCGCTGATGCCGGTTCCTCCACCACCTACCCAATGCAATGTTCCGCTTTAAGAAAGAACGGTTTCGTTGTTATCAAGGGTAGACCATGTAAAATTATCGATATGTCCACCTCCAAGACCGGTAAGCATGGTCACGCCAAGGTCCATTTAGTCGCCACTGATATTTTCACTGGTAAGAAGGTTGAAGATTTATCTCCATCCACCCACAACATGGAAGTCCCAGTTGTTAAGAGAAACGAATTCCAATTATTAGACATTGATGACGGTTTCTTAAGTTTAATGGATATGGAAGGTGAAACCAAGGACGATGTTAAGTGTCCAGATGGTGAATTAGGTGACAACTTACAAACTGCTTTCGATGAAGGTAAGGATTTAATGGTTACCATCATCTCCGCCATGAACGAAGAAGCTGCTATTTCTTTCAAGGAAACCGCTAAGAACGATTAAATTTAAATATTGCCAATAAGTTGAAAAATATTAAAAAAAAAAAAATCTACAATATAAATAAGCAAATTATTCGATAATAAACAAAAAAATTAAAATATAATTTAAGAAAAACTTTATAAACAAAAGCTTTTTTATTCAAAGCAGAACTCTGCTGATCTTGTATTTGGTGGAATCCCTATTTTGTTTCCAACATTTATTCTTTTTTTTGTTTCTTTCATTATGTTTTATTTTCTTATTTAAGTAGTACTTTTTATTATTATTTTGTTTCTTCTATTTAGCTTTTATTTATCTTCATCAAAATATCATACATGTGTACAGGATATATATTCTTTTCCATATATTAACTCATAATATGTATCTTTCAATATTTATATCTCAAATTATAAATCAAAGATGCCGTTATGGCATATAATAAGGATTTGATTCTTTTGGCAAATGCATTCAAAAAAATGTGCTTTTTTATTCCTGCTTGTAAGAATTAATCATACAACTTGTTCAAATATAGTCTAAAAGCAGCAAATCATCATCTGTCTTGATCATTAATCACAGTAACATCACTTCCGTATGTTCTATTAAGTGCTTTACGACTACATTACCCAAATAGGAAATATAATACCCGAAACTCCTCCACCAGGAAAAACTCTTTCCCCTATTAAAGAGTGAAAAATGAACACCAAAAAAAACCGGCAAAATTTTTCTTTTTAAATTTAAAATTCTCTCCAGTATATTGATTGTTTACATTTTATAGCTGTTTGTTGTTCCTCTTGGTTCTAGGGTTATTATGGGAGAAGAACCACACAACCTACCTTGTTTTTTCCCTCCTTTTCTTACTAGTAGAGACAGCAGACTAAATGGTTGACAACTACGATTCTATTTTCAATGATAGATCTAGAAGATTCACAGATTTTCTAGACGAATATAACGACTACAAGTCTCAAATACAAGCAGTTTTGATACACAATGCCGAGTTAAATAACTTCAATAAAGACCCATCTGTTGACAAAGTGAAGTTTTCATGTGACATCTCAACACATACCAATGAAGAAGGTGAAGATTGCTGTGTTTCTTTGCCTCATAGATTGACTATATCCTTAGATGATTTAAGAGATTTCGACAGAAGATTTTGGCAAGGGTTATTATACGAGCCTCACAATTTCATTCCAGCTGCTGAAACTGCTATACAACAGTTGATTTTAACCGATGTTTATTTTCAAGTAACCAATGATGGTTTGAATTTGACTGGATTTTCAAATGGTTGGAAACTGAGTTTTAAAGGTGCCTTTGCTTCTCACAACTTAACTCCAAGATCTTTGCAATCCAAACACATCAACAAACTTATTTCTTTACAAGGTATTATCACAAGAACATCTTTGATTAGACCAAAACTAGCCAGATCTGTACACTACGCTGATGAAACTGCTAGATTCCACTATAGATCATACAAAGATGCTACCACATCTTTGGTGACTCCGTTACCAGGGGTCCCTCAACAAACAAACACCAATGTCAATGAATTACAAGAAAACCCAATGCAACAAAAAGACCAAAACGATCCATCAGTACATTCAGGGAATGCAGATGGTGGACTAACAGCAGCTGTTTATCCAACTCAAGATTCAGAAGGTAACAAATTAGTAACTGAATTTGGATTCAGTGAATACAGAGACCATCAAAGATTGACTTTACAAGAAATGCCTGAACAATCACCTGCAGGTCAGTTGCCCAGACAATTGGAAATCATCATTGATGATCCGGATTTGGTTGATTTGGTCAAGTGTGGTGATAGAGTTGCTATTGTTGGTGTTTTCAAGTCTGCCGGTGGTGGTGGTTTGAATGATCGTAAAGGTGTTGTAGGTTTGCAAGGTTTCAAGACCTTTTTATTGGCAAATTCCATTTGGCCTTTGAAGGCTAGATCTACTGGTATCCAATCAACTGAAAATGTTACTGAAGAGGATGTTGAAAAAATTGCTAAGCTATCCAAGTTTAACCAATTTATCAAGAACGACAATTTATTTAATTTATTGTCTAGATCTTTGGCTCCCTCTATTTATGGCCATGACCATATTAAAAAGGCTGTTTTGTTGATGTTACTAAGTGGTGTTGAAAAGAATTTGGAAAATGGTTCTCATTTGAGAGGTGATATCAACATTTTAATGGTTGGTGATCCATCTACAGCTAAATCTCAAGTATTAAGATTTGTTTTGAATACTGCACCTTTGGCCATTGCTACTACCGGTAGAGGATCTTCTGGTGTTGGTTTGACTGCTGCTGTTACTTCAGATAAAGAAACTGGTGAAAGAAGACTTGAAGCCGGTGCGATGGTCTTGGCCGATAGAGGTATCGTTTGTATTGATGAATTTGATAAAATGAGTGAAATGGATAGAGTTGCCATTCATGAAGTCATGGAACAACAAACTGTTACTATTGCCAAGGCTGGTATACACACCACATTAAATGCTAGATGCTCTGTTATAGCCGCTGCAAATCCTATCAATGGTAGATATGATACTACAAAGGATACTAGACACAATATAGCCTTACCAGATTCTTTGCTTTCTAGATTTGATTTGATGTTTATTGTCACTGATAATTCTACCCCTCAAAGAGATAGACACATAAGTGAGCATGTTTTAAGAACACATAGATATGTTCCTCCAGGCTACGTTGAAGGTGAGCCAATAAGAGAAAAACTGAATATTTCATTAGCTGTTGGTGAAGACTTGATTAAGGACAAATCATCTGTAGAAGAAGATGGCAACACTGGTGTTTTGGGTGATGATGTTGACGAAGACAATATCATAGGATTATTTGATTCCGATGATGTTGAAAACAAAAAAATCTTTGAATTCACTAAAGATTTGGGTGTTGCCTTTGAAAAATTCAATCCATTACTACATGCCGGTGCCAAGATTTCTGTTAATAATGACGATCCTAATGGAACTAAAATTCCATTGATTGTTTCAATTCAGTTTTTGAAGAAGTATATTCAATATGCCAAAGAATATTTCGAACCTCAATTGACTGACTCTGCTACAGCTGTTATAGTCAAAACATACACTGAATTGAGAAGCACCAGAGACGTCAGAGCTGCCGTTACTGCAAGAACATTGGAAACTTTGATTAGATTGAGTACTGCTCATGCCAAATTAAGATTGTCTCACATGGTTGAGGAAGAAGATGCCAATGTTGCAAGAGATTTGTTAAGATTTACCTTGTTAAAAGAAGGCAAACTGGAACCAACAGAAACATTAAAACAAATTATTACCAGAAATATGAAATCTCCTAAAAAGAAACAAAAGAACTCACCATTTAAATCTCCAAAAAAGAAACAAAGAACTACAAATAACGAAAATCTAGACGATGAACCTCCAAGTGCTAACAAAGCCAACACCAATCTGAAGTTTGATCTAATGAAAGCATTGGAAGAAGATGAGGCTGAAGAAGCTGCGGAAGGCATTATTGGTCAAGAAAGAAATGCTTCTAATGACTTACCTGAAGGATTTGTATCTGAAGATTACGTTCCAATTAATGAAGCTGATGGATCTTTGGACAAATTCAAAGAGGAATACTTGCTTGCTCAATCTGTTGAATATCCAAGAGAAAGACTGGAATACTTTACTGCTAAGTTGGCATACGTCAGATTCCAAACCAACTTGATCATCGACAACCAATGTGAAATCCATCAACTGTTCTACTACATTAACAATGTGATTAAAAGAGACAATGATGGTGAACTATTTGACATTCCAGAATATAAAACCTTGCTGAACGAACTGGAATTTGACGATCACTTGCAAATCGATGTCTCTAGTAATCTACTTCTATTCTTCTAAATATATATTGTAACTTTTATTTCTAGGCTTTTAATTAAAGACGTCACGTGATTTTTTGTAAAAAATCACGTGCATTCACGAAAAATTTTCTTTCTTGTGGCCGCGCTTTATAAATATTCAAAATCGGGTGAAATCAAATGATTAGAAAAATTCACACCTTAAGGAGTGAAATTGGTGTAAAAGAACACCAAAAAAAACTAACTAATCTGAGTCTTACAACTTTATTGATTTCTTTTTTAATACTTAAACTACTGAATTAAAAGAAATGAGCAAAGAAATCAGAGTTGATTCTCCTTTGGTTGAAAGTTGGAAGCTTTTGCAGGCAAAAAAAACTTCCTCTAAACCATACCTTACTCCTTTCATCCCATTTTATGCTGTTTTTTACTACTACTACACATACCATTACGATGAATATATAGGCGGACAAGAATGGACCTTTGTTTATTTGGGTACTATTTTATCTATAAACATGTTGCTTTTCTTGATGCCAGAATGGAATTTTAAAATCAAGGTTCTATTCAAATACAATGTTGTCAATACTTTGAAGGATGCTGAAGTCATTTACATCAAAACCACCCCAAATAATGGATCTGATGATATTGTTTCTATTGAAAGACACATCATTCATGATAAACCACAAGTTTCGTTTTTATTCCAAAAAAAGAGATTTATATTAGATGATGAAACACATACTATTTTCTCTTCACCAAAATTTGATATTGATGAAAATGATGTTTTAATTGAAAAATATCAAAAGAACACTGGTTTAAAAGGCGATTTATCCAATTTGCAAAGATTATACGGAAAAAATAGCTTTGATATTCCTATTCCTGCTTTCTTAGAATTATTCAAAGAACATGCAGTCTCTCCATTTTTTGTATTCCAAATCTTCTGTATTGCCTTATGGTTTTTAGATGATATGTGGTACTTTTCCTTATTTAACTTGTTTACTGTTGTTGCTATGGAAGCAAGTACTGTTTTCCAAAGATTACAAACTTTGAAGGAATTCAGAACTATGGGTATCAAACCTTTCTCTATCAATGTTTACAGAGACAACCATTGGTCTGAAATTCAAACTGATGAGTTGCTTCCAAATGACATTGTATCCATTGTCAGATCAACTGATGAAACTGCTTTGCCTTGTGATTTAATTTTATTAGAAGGTTCTTGTATTGTTAATGAAGCCATGTTGTCCGGTGAATCCACTCCCTTATTGAAAGAATCCATTAAATTGAGACCTGCTAAAGAATTTTTAAACATTGAAGGTATTGATAAAAACAGTGTTTTGCATGGTGGTACCAAGGTTTTACAAGTCACCCAAGACGAAAGTTTATCTTCCAAGATGGCCAAAACTCCAGATAATGGTGTTTTAGCTGTTGTTACTAAAACCGGGTTTGAGACTTCTCAAGGTTCACTGGTCAGAGTCATGTTATTCTCAAGTGAACAAGTATCTGCTAACAACAAAGAAGCCTTTGGTTTCATTGCTTTCTTGTTAATCTTTGCCATTGCTGCTTCTTGGTACATGTGGGTTGAAGGTACCAAGATGGGTAGAGTTCAACATAAGTTGATTTTGGATTGTGTGTTAATTATTACTAGTGTTGTTCCTCCTGAATTGCCTATGGAATTGACCATGGCTGTTAATGCTTCTTTGTCTGCATTAGGTAAATTCTATATCTACTGTACTGAACCATTTAGAATCCCACTTGCTGGTAGAATTGATATTTGTTGTTTTGACAAAACAGGTACTTTAACCGGCGAAGACCTAGTCTTTGAAGGTATTGTTCCAACTTCTACTGATGGCAAAGGGTTGACTATTGATTTAGAAACTGCTTCTAACGTATCTTACGAATCTTCTTTGGTTATTGGTTCATGTCACGCTTTGGTTAGATTAGATGATGGTGAATTAGTTGGTGATCCAATGGAAAAGGCTACTTTAAAGGCTGGTCAATGGAAAGTTGAAAATAAGACCACTATCACTCATGAAAAGCATGGAAGTGTCAAGGTTTTAAGAAGATTCCAATTTTCTTCTGACCTAAAGAGATCTTCCACTATTGCTCAGCACGAAGGTAAAATCTTTGTTGGTGCTAAGGGTGCTCCTGAAGTTTTGAAAAATTATATGATTAATGTTCCAGACAATTATGATTCTGTTTATAAACACTTCACCAGAAACGGTTCTAGAGTTTTGGCAATTGCTTATAAGTCTTTAGACTTGAAAAATGTTAACCAAGCCAAGATTGACAAATTGAACAGACACACTGAAGTTGAAAACGACTTAGAATTTGCCGGTTTCTTGATTTTCCACTGTCCTATCAAGGATGATGCTGCTGAAACCATTGAAATGTTAACAGAATCTGGTCATAGATGTATGATGATCACCGGTGATAATGCTTTGACTGCTGTTTATGTTGCCAAGGAAGTTGGTATCTACGACAGACATGTTGCTGAAAGAGATGTTGTCATCATTGATGCTTTCCCTGAAAAAGCTGAATTTGTTATTAAAAATGTATCTGAAGACTTTGTTGAAACTATTCCATTTGAGAATGGCTCTTTTAAAAAATTGTATGACTGCTACAACTTTGCTATAACTGGACCTGCCTTTGCTGCATTAGTAAAGAGCAACCATCCAGAATTAGACAAAATTTTGACTTACTGTTGGGTTTATTCTAGAACTTCTCCTGCTCAAAAAGAATGGATTATTACTAGATTCAAAGATTTGGGTTACAACACTTTAATGTGTGGTGATGGTACTAATGATGTCGGTGCTTTGAAACAAGCTCACGTTGGTGTTGCTTTATTAAACGCTACTGAAGAATCTTTAAAGGCTTTAGCTGATCAAAGAAGAATTGAAAACTTAAAGGCTATGTATGAAAAGCAATGTGATATGATGAACAAGTGGAGCAGACAACCTCCTCCATGTCCAGAACCTATTGCTCATTTGTATCCACCTTCTAAGTTGAATCCTCATTACTTGAAGGCTTTGGAAAGAGAAAACTATGAAATTACTGATGAAATTAGAGAAATGGTTGCTAAGGCTATGGAAAAACCAATTCCAAAACCAGATCCAAAAGGTGCTCCTCCAAAGGCTGACTTTGCTGATATTGGTGACTTTTTCAGCACACAAATGGCTTCAATGGACGGTGGAAACGATGATGATGAAGGCGATAAGCCAACACTAAAATTGGGAGATGCTTCTTGTGCTGCTCCATTTACTTCCAAGTTAGGTAAGGTTGCTGCTGTTACCAACATTATCAGACAAGGTAGATGTGCTTTAGTCAATACTGTTCAAATGTATAAGATTTTAGCCTTGAACTGTTTGATTTCTGCTTATTCTTTATCTATTATGTACATCATGGGTGTTAAGTTTGGTGATGCACAAGCTACCTGTTCCGGTTTACTATTAAGTGCTTGTTTCTTATCTATCAGTAGAGGTCAACCATTAGAAAGATTGAGTAAGAAGAGACCACAAGCCGGTATCTTTAATTGGTACATCATGGGTTCCATTTTATCTCAATTTGCCGTTCACTGTGCCACTTTGATCTACTTGGTTTTAGAAATTTACAAGCTAGAACCTAGAGAACCTGTTACTGATTTAGATAAAACTTTTGAACCAAGTTTATTAAATACTGGTATTTTCTTAATCCAATTGATTCAACAAGTTTCTACCTTCTATGTTAACTATCAAGGTGAACCATTCAGAGAAAACTTAAGAAACAATAAAGGTATGTTCTATGGTATTGTAGGTGTATTCTTATTAGCCTTTGCTGGTGCCACTGAATTTATTCCTGAATTAAACGAAGCCATTAAGTTTGTTCCAATGGAAGAGGAATTCAAGTTCAAGTTAACTGCTGTATTAGTTTTAGACTTAGCTGGTACATACATTTGTGAAGAAGGATTCAAGTATATGTTTATGGATGACCAACCAAAGGCCATTCCAGAAGTTAAATAAATTGTATATATTAAAGGATAAATACTTTATTTTAGTCTATAAAATCTTTCTTTTGATATTTCAAACTGCAGTATTTCTTTCTTTTCAATCAATTGATTTAATAACTTTTCATATTCGTCAATGTCTAGATGGTTCATAATCTTATTACTGTCACACAGAACTCCGTATAATCTATCATGGGACATAATAACATCAACTCCTAGCCCATTACCACAATCATAGTTAGCAAAAATCTTCTTAATTTGCCTCAATTTGAACTCATCAAGTTTCTTCAATTGCTCTTCTGTTGGTTCTGCTAAATCTGCAATCTTCTTGTTTTCCTTGACAACATTTAATAGTTCTTCGTGATTCAAAATGTCTACTTCAAAAATATTCTTTTTAATTGCGTTGATTCTCTTTTCCTCCTGGGCTTTGTAAAGCTTGGTTTTTGGAGTTAATGGCTTTGATACTTTATTCTTACTATCTGGTGTTCTAACGTTTAAATTCTTTATAACTGGCGTTAATCCAGAAGTGTTGTTGGCTGTATCTTTTAATATTATATCTACAATATCAATCATATAATTGATGTTATCCTTTAAAGACTCATTCAGTTTGTTTGTTAAAGCTACCTTTTTTTTATCTGGATTGCTAAACTGTCTTACATTATTGTTAAATAATGTTATTTCTACATAATTGTGTTCGTTTTTAGTAAAGTTGTAGAAAGTTTTGTCCTTGAAGTCTATAAAAGCTAAAAATTTAGCTGCAAAGAACTTGAAACCATCCTTTTCTTTGATTTTTAAATGAATGCTCTTTTTAGAGTCTACTTTACCATTGAGCATCTTCATAAGAATCCAAGAATCCATGTTTTGAAAGAATTTACATAGCTTTTCCATAATGTAGTTATTTACGACTGTTTTATGCACATCATTGTTAGTGTTTTTACCAGTATAAACGTTGATTATACTCTTTAAAGTTTTGAAATCATTGAAATATTCCCACATTCTCAAATTGTATTGAAGATCGTATACAAACACATCTTCTGAGACTTTTTCAAGATTCTTCTTTTCGTAATATCCTACTTGTGAGTATACATTTCTAACAGATTGATCAAATTCTAAATCATTCAGGTTAATAAAACAAACAAAGTGATTGTTTTGAGGAATAACATCAGGATACAAAAATGGGATACTTGAGGACCTTGATCTCAAAGCATGAATAAAATGTGGATTACTCAAGGGTTCATTGCATCCGATTTTTGTTGTAAACTCGTTTATTCTCATGCAATGGAATGATTCAATAGGCGCATTGTTGGTGATTTTGTCTGAAAATGAAGGAAATATCAAACTATGTATTTTCTTATTATCTGATTTGTTTTTGAACTTAAGTAGTTGCATAAAGCCTTCATTATGTTTTGCCTCATCTTTCATCATTGGAGACAAAAAGTTGCTCAAAATGTAGAATAATCTCAATTCTATATCGTCTATAATATTTACACTGGTTAACTTTCGAGCATTTATATTCCATGATTTGTTGTTGTAAATTTCACAATGGCCATTGGTCAAAATGTCAGATTCATGCAGATATGTCAATGACTTTTGAAATTCGCTTATCTCATTTGTTTTCAAAGATTCTAATAACTTTACAAACAATGTTTTCTCATAGTTTATATTGGAGTCCTTTTGAAAGTCATTCTTTGAATTGAAGTTGATATTCAAATTTTTCTTGGACTCTTTTTGTCTTTCTTTTTCAAAATTTTGCTTATTGAAAGTATCTATACTGCTCTTGAACTTTTGCTTGTTCGTTTGAGTGTACGGTTCAATGCCCTTGAATATTATTACTCGCTTTCTTTGATTAACGATGAGTTCTTCTAATTGGTCTTGAATATCCGTTAAAAACTGTTGAATTTGCGACAAATCGTTACAATCTCTGTGTTTTAAGTTGTATAACTCTAAATCCAAAATACCAATATCAGCATCCTCAGCTAAAGTCATGATGTTTGGTTCTTTTCACGTTTGTTTACACTTGATTTTAAAATTTACATGTAAACTTAGTGAATTTTTAAATTGTTTAGTTTTTTAAAAAAAGAAGTTGAAAACACGCTTATAAGCAGAAAACAACATTAAATCACGTGATTGATATTCTTTAATTCTATATGTAATTTAAATCAGATATATATACAGGAATCATCATTAATCATCATTGGAAGGGAGATTAACAGACATAAAGTCACCTCCGTTATCATTATTATTCATTAAAACATCATAAGTATTCATAGCCAAGTTCAAGCAATGATCTATGTCAAACGAACATGGTTCTGCGGAATCAGACATAACGACCACTTTGTCATCATACATAGTGGTATCCAGTATCTCTTGTGTGTATTCAAACATCATTCCAACATCGTTATTCTTATCCAAATACTTTTTTATTTGAAGCATATCTTCTTCATCAAGAGCTGTTATTTGGACAGTTTCGTAATCCTTTATGCATCTTTCTAAAGAGCTTGAAAGTATCATCAATTGGACTGCAGACTTTAATTTATAGTCTCCATTGATAGATGATTCTGGAGGAAATGATACAACACATCCATTGGAACCACTCATGTCAAAGTCTTTAACAGCACCTTTGACAAAAACTACCCCTCTGTAAACATCACTAGTTTTGTTAATTGTCACATTTAATTGATTCAAACTCTTCTTTTGATGATGTGACAACACAATCTTTTCTTTGATTCTGTATGATTCACCACTTGACAGCTTAATTATACCAGTTTCTGCATCATAGCTCTCAATACTGGTTTCTAATCTCAATATGTTATTTATCAAAGCTGCGGATCTGTAAATACCTTGGATAATTTCAACCAACCCACTGTACTTTGTCAACAAAGCAGGAAACTTTCCATGAATGTTGTAACTTTTGAAGAATTTAGTCACTTTAGCACTAGCATCTGAAGTTGATAATTTTGTGATATCAAAGCTATTACAAATAGTATACACAAATTCATTTAGTAAATTTTCAGGTAGCTTTTTGAATTTTGTTTGAAATAACTCTATCAAAGGTTTTTCTTTGTATTCTTCCCATATTTCATCAGATTCTTTAGTATTCACCATATCTGGATCGTTAACAGTATCATCTCTTATCAAAAACTTTATGCACTTCATTATAGTTCTTTTAGTGATTGGTGACATTGAGGTGTCTGTAAATATATCTTCTTTGGTTGTCTTCAATTTATCAAAGCTTTGTTTGTGATTATAGGTGTAAAAATCTTGTAATTTCGTCACTTCAATGTACCTGTAGATATTAAAGTTAGAGATGTAATCGATCATTTTGGAATTACACAGAATATATGATGGTATCAAATCAAGCCCAAACTTTGGCTTATTCTGCTCAATAAAATCGTGTTTATACTCTATCTCAAACTCACTGTATTTTTGTTCTACTTGATCTAAACTCAAAGAAGCTGTATAATCACCGTAGTATGAGTTTTCATCAATGCTCAAAACACGGAAACCTTTCCACCCTAAAACATTACTTAGCAAACCGTTTGTTAACGATGAGCCAACAACGACATAATCAAATTCTTCTATTTCTTCAGTCATTAGGTGTCAATGGTGTTTGAAAGGTTGTTTCACTATATTATTGAAATTAGTTCTCTTGCTTTTTTTTCATAGAGTAACAAAATATGTACAAATTTTGATTGCCCATTTAATGAGCTCACGTGATATATAATATTCATTATCCACAGCATTACAGTCATTAGTAATCATCACCAAATGATACAATCTCCTTCTTATGTGGGTGCAACAAGATTGTATGCTCAGCTTGGGCAGTCATAGAACCAGGAATATCAACCAATGGTAAGTATTCTTGAACAACACCGCTCATAACCAAATAATCTAGATCATCGTAGTATTCAAGAGATAATTTTAGTTTACTTTCAGATAAGATGACTTTATCCAAGTATCTCTTACACCAAGGTAATGAGCCAAAATGGTCCCAAATGGCCTTCAATAATCTATCCTGCTTGTTTTCAAATATGACGTTTGAGTTTTCCTTTGATGTGATCTTCTTTGGAATTTTACTCATGTTTATGGCATAATGAGAACCTTCACCGTCCAGGTATACATAACCTCTACCAGTTGTACCGAAAGTTTCAATGGCAAAATGTTCAAATTCTTCCATCTTGGTTGTATCAGAGTTTTTTACTATAGGCACAGACTTACCCCCATGGATAGTGTATGGTTTTATGTTGTGACCACATAAGTTTCTACAACACTTGACAGGCAATACTTCACCATTTCCTAGATCGACTTCATAGGACTCCATGACTTCTTGAATTTGCTCACCAATATCGCATAATCTAACATCAATTCCTGCTGCTTTGATACCAGTGTCTGTGGCATCTACAACGGCCTTCAATAAACTCTGGTATGGATTTTGTTCATTAGTTTTGGTTTGTTTGTCTGGCATGATGGTTGTCCAGGCCGAGTCAATGATATTACCGTTGATATGAACACCAAAATCTAATTTCATTATGTCGTTGTATTGCAAAACTGTGTTGTCGCCTCTGTTTGGAGTATAATGCGCAGCTACTTCGTTGATGGATATACCAGTAGGAAATCCTATCCCTCCGTTTTTAAAGGTATTCTTTTGCTGAGTGATATCTGTGGTGGAAGTGAATTTTCTGGTATTGTCTTCCAAGTTGTTCACAATATCAATCAGCTTCATCCCAACTGTAATCTTCTTTTGTATGTTTTGTCTCACTCTTCTGTGTATCTCTGCTGCTTGTCTCATGTCATCCCATTCTTGCTCATGCTCTGCAAGACTTTGGTTGTATCTTTCTTCCAATTTAGTTGTTCTGTCAAGATTATTGTCACCTTCAAAGTAATAGTTCGGATCGTAGTTTATCCACTTACCTTCAGGGAACTTTGTTCCCTTTGGGTAGAACTCTTCTATAGGCTTGATATCTTGGTTTTTCTTTTTTTTCTTTTTGTTCTTGCTCTTTGGTGGTCCAGCTGCATTGTCGACAACAGGGGAAGGTTCGGATATCGAAACTTCCTTCAATACTTCTTGTGTAGCTGTAATATCAGTCATTATCAAGGCTTATTGGTTTGCTATATGCTGGTTTTCTATGCAAAATGCTTATGGCCGAACGCCTTATAACCATATACTTAATGATTCGTTATGAGGGAAAATTTTTTACGCTTCACGATCGTTTGGCCATTTTTGGTAAGCGTTGATTAAAAGCAGTGAAAAAATTTTTTCGCATTGCTATAATAACTTCATTAATACTATTGAATAGTAACCAATACCAGCACATACTACACGCTAGAATTATTACTAGGTAGTGAAATAGAATGTTTAGCAGTTTTAAACAAAGAACAGGTCTTATATTGAATATAAGACCATCAGTAAAGGCTTATTCCTCTTCAACAAAAGGACAAACAAATAGCTTTTTGAAATTAGATGAAGTTTTAAAAACAGAGTTAAAGAAGAGACAACTTCAATCAGCCGAAACCGAAAACGATGAAGTTATTAAGGATATCAAAATGAAGCAATACTTGGACAACCAAGTGGGAAAGAATTTGAACATGGTCAGAGGAGTCAGAGGAGGAACCCAAATCAAAGTACAAAGTAATTTAAATTTATTCAACAATTCATTAAGTGCAAACAATGCCTCCAGATTTAATGAATCATTGAGTATGAATTCATTAGGTAAAGAAGATAATTATAAAGCTTTTAATTCCACAAAGCTAGTAAAGAAAGCTGCTATGACAGCTGTGAATAGTGTCAGTTCAAGAAATTCTTTAAGAGCAGCTTTTAACAAAATAAGAAGTATCCATGATTCCACCAATAAAACTTTCCATATCAAATTAAGACAAAGACATATGAGACCTTGTAAGGTTAAAAGACAAAAAAACATGTACATTGGCAGTAAGAAATTTGATGAAGGTTTCTCTGACTACATGTCTACTACTTATGCCTTATTGAGAAGAGGTTACGGCAAGGAATAAGATATATTATTGAAAATAACTTGTATATATATAAACAAACAAAAGTTTCAATGTTTTAAATTAAAAAAAAAAAAGAAGAGTAACTAAAAGCTGTGTATATATATGCATGTGTTATTGTTGTTATTGGGTGATGTTTTGTTACAGTAAATGGTAACAGTAATTACTCTTCTTATTCAAACTTTTTCGTTTTTTTCACTATTCATTTTCTTACAATGTGTAATAATTGATTAGTACTTGAAAGTTTGAATGTCCCCGTTAATAATATCAGTACTTTCACTTCTATATATTTGAGTTGGACCAGCATGGTCAAATGGATATTTCTTAGAGTATTCAACAGTTTCTTTCAAAGCCAATTTCAAGTTCTTTAGTAAAGATTTGTCAATTTGGTAATGGAAGGCAATTCTACCACCCATGACTCTACAACCATACTTCAAAGCCTTCTTGACCAAGACATCAGGGTTGATTTTAGCAGCTTCTAAGTCAATAAAAACGAAAGAAGTTTCAGTAGGAGATTCCAAAGGAACATGTAGTTCATTGACTAAATAGTCGTTCATTTCAGCAGCTAAGTCATGAGAGTATTGTAGTTTGTTTTCCCAACCAGGTTGAATGGCGACTAAGGCCATGGATGAGATGATACCACTTTGTCTAATACCACCACCAACTTGCTTTTTGAAGTGGTTAGCCTTCTTGATAAAGTTGGCAGAACCTAACAAAACAGAACCAATTGGAGCACCCATAGACTTGGATAAACACACAGAAATCGAATCAAAAATGGTTCCGTATTTTTTAGGATCGATATTTTGTTTAACACAGGCATTCCAGATTCTGGCACCATCACAGTGTAGCTTCAAGTTGTTTTCAATACAGAATTTTTTGATTCTGATCAATTCATCAAATGGGGTGACCATACCATGTAAGGTTTGCTCTAAAGAAATGATGAAAGTTGGAGCACCGTGGATATCACCATCGTTCTTGATGACCCATTTTTGAATATCTTCAACGGTTAGGTAGTTACCGTTCTTTGGAATAACAGGAGTGACCATGGCTTGGGATAACATAGCTAAACCGGCGGCTTCGTGGGTGTATATGTGGGCTCTGTAGTCACATAAGATAGAGTAAGGAGGTTGGACGTTTAGTAAGGTTCTGATACCGATTTGGTTTGACATGGTACCTGAAGAACAGAACAAACCAGCTGGCTTACCGAAAATATCAGCAACGGTTTTTTCAAGTTGGATGGTGTTGATATCTTCGTTGTAAACTGCATCACCAATACTGGCGAATTGAACTGCTTCTAACATTTCCTTGGTAGGTGTGGTGAATGTGTCTGATCTGAAATCATTGCTGGAGCTGTGGTAAGGTTGCATTATTGTTGTATGTTTCTACGTTAATTTTGTGTTATGGTTTCTGTGTAATTCCTACTCTTTATCTCCTAAAATCAACTTTCAAATCCCTCATCGTAAACGATGATTGAATAGTCTTAGCTAAATAACCATATTAAAAAAAAAAAACCAGTGCATATTTTAAAAAGCAATAAATTTAGAGTCCAATGACTAACGTTGAATCTCATGACATTCTCTTGTCTCGCCTATGAAAATTTTTCATGTTTTTTTTGGTGTGAAAACGGCACACCTTAAACGACCTTTTTTTCATATAACCCATGTATAGAGGGGAGGGTGTAATATTATGACATTGGGGGGATTGAGAGGGGGTTTATAGAGGTAGAATGAAAAGAAGTGGCTTAAGAACCAATAAAGTACAGAGGAGAACAGCGTTGATTATGGATAAAGAAGCAGCATTTGAGCATCTAAGTAGATCTAAACTGAATAGCAACACATTCAAAGAGAAAAATTGGGTAAAAAAAAGCAGCCATACGCCTATAACGAGAAAATGGAACAAGCCTATTCGACATTTAATAAACCAAAACAGCGTTAGTTCAAACAAGAGATATTTTAAGTCATATCCAAAGTATAAGACGTACTATTATCCTACAAAGAAGCTGTGTGATATCACAGGACTGCCTACAAAATATGTGAATGTGAAGATGTTTAGCATCTATTATTATAATTCCGAAGTATATAACTTCATCAACACGTATCTGAGCGAGTATGATGCTGAGATGTATGTGAAGTTGAGAAACGGCGATTGGGAGAAGTGATTTGTGGATGTGTGTGGAGTTAGGAAATGCCGAGTGGGAGAAGTGGTTTATGGATATATATATATATATGTGTTATTTCGGCACTTTTGCTTCTTTCTTTTGTAATATTAAGTTTTTATATTCTTCTATGTTTTCTTTTATGCTGTTGATCGTAGACAACATTTCTTCTTGTTGTTTGATAGCATCATTCGTATTAGCCGTGTCTTTGTTTACCAATGGTGTGTTATATAGCTCTTTAATCTCCTTTCCGAGCTTATCAAATCTTTTCTTTTCGTTTTCATCCATCATTTTATACCAGTCAAACTATTATATGTGTCAATGTAGATACAGTTAGCTTCCCTTTTTGGTATTCTATATTGGCTATTTTCCGTGTAGTTCTAGCTTGTGAATACTTCACGTGCCGCTCTAACTCAGATTACTTCTCGTGTTGTATGTCGATCAGATAGCTACCAAAAAAAAAAAAATAACAACAACAACATGAAATTTGGCTCTAGGGAAAATTTTTCAGCTTTATATTTTTATTATTGAAATCACTTTTAATAAATATGAATAACCACCAAACACATCAAACAATGGCTAGATTCAAAAATTACAAGTTTGTTTCTTTGGCAATTGCCGCTATAATGCTTATAGTTCTTTTAAGAACTTCAAACTACGACGAAACACCAGAAACTTTGACCAGTGAGCCTGTTAAACCATCTAAAAGTTTTGGTAATTCTATTATAGATGCCATTAATGAAAACCTTACTCCTTTATTACAACCTTCATCATCTGATGATTGTGAAACCGTTCACGTTATTGTTGTAGATGCTGGTTCATCAGGTTCAAGAGTCCATGTCTATGATTTCGAGAAATGCCCGGGCTCATCCAAACCTGTATTGTTAAAGGAACATTTCAAGATGTTGAAGCCAGGTTTGTCTTCATTTAAGGAAGACTTTGAATCTGCTGCTGAGTCTTTGATTCCTTTATTGGACTTTGCTAAGTCTGTTATTCCGGAAGATAAACAAGGTTGTTCCCCTATCGTTGTTAAGGCCACTGCTGGGTTAAGAATGTTAGGAGAAAAAGAATCATCTGCTATTTTATCATACGTTGAAATATTTATGAAAGAGAATTACCCATTCAAATTAATCAGTGAAAACCCTGTTTCTATCATGGGTGGTGATCAAGAAGGTGTTTTTGCTTGGATTACCACTAACTTCTTATTAGGTAACATTGGTAATGGTGTCAATTTGGGAAAAACCGCTGCTATTTTTGATTTAGGTGGTGGTTCAACTCAAATTGTATTTGAGCCTATCCTAAAAGACAAGAAGTTTGTAGAACAAGAATTCAAATATGATTTGAACTTTGGTATGAAAGAAAATTATGAATTGTATCAATACTCACATCTAGGTTATGGGTTAAATGAAGGTAGAAATAAGATCTATAATGAAATCATTGACAACAATTTGAAAAATAGTGTTATTACCGTTTCTAGTTTACAAAAGGGAACTTTGGACACTGTTTTAGAAAACCCATGTCTACCTCCATCAACAAAGTTGAGTGACATTAACGTTAAATTAGCCTCTGGTAACCAAATTTCAGTTTCTTTCAAAAACTCCAATACCGAAAAAGATTCTTTCTTGCAATGTAGAGCTATAACTGAAAAGATTTTGAAAAAAGATACTCAATGTTTAACCCAACCTTGTTCATTCAATGGTATTCACCAACCTTCTTTGGTCAAGGAATTCAAAGATACTTCTGATTTATATGTCTTTTCTTTCTTCTACGATAAGACTGTTCCTTTCGGATTCCCATTAAATTTCAATTTGAAGGATTTGAGAAACTTTGCTGAAATTGTATGTGGTGGTGAAAATTCTTGGAAACAAGAGTTTTCCTCAATCATCGATACTTCTTTACTAAAGGATGAATTAGAATTATGTATGGAATTAACCTTCCAATTTGAATTATTGCATACCGGTTATGAAATTCCATTAGAAAGAGAACTAAAAACTTGCCAAAAAATTGATGGTAACGAAATTGGTTGGTGTTTAGGTGTTGCTTTAGAAATTTTAAGTGATGATTCTTCCTTCCAATGTGGTGTCAATAAAGTTGAAACGAAAAATCAAGATTTGATTGAAGCTGCTAACAAAGCTAAAGAAAAAGAATCTTCCAATATAGTTTCTCTTGATTAGAGTCATGAAAGAAAGAAAAAAAAAACAACAAAAAACTAGTTTTCGGTATTTAATAAGTATATATTGAATTAATGTAATATAACATAATTGATTCAGACATATTCTCATTTTTTTTTTAAACACTAGTAACAAAGCTCTTTTCAGTCTTTGGTATATACATTAAGACTGGCTGGTGCAGTAAATGTGTCAGCATGAAGTCGAAAAACGTAAACCTTACTTACAAATTATAACATCAGAAGTATTGCCTTATTTTTGATCATTCACAACCTTCAATTGCCTCTATACCATATGCCTAGTGTATGAAGTTTGTGAGTAAATCCGACGATCACTGGGTTGATTTTGAACCAAAGACACAGTGCTTGCATCAAAATCATCTCAATTAGTGTGAAAAACAGCGATAAAACAGTCTATATGCCACGTGTTCATCTTTCAATAATGAAATCTTGCACCAAAATGGCTATACAACTACTGCTTTCTTTTTGTCATCTCTCTTTCAGTGGCTTGTTACTACTTCGTCTTATTGATTATCGGATATAAGCTCTTTATCCTAGTTGTCTAACTCCGCTATGCTTTCCCTTTTAGGACATACGGCTTATGAAAAATCTCGGAGGACATTAAAAAACTAAATTCATACGCCGCATAGAGAATGTATCACATTATTTGAAAACGAAGACGTTTCTTTAAAATACCATAATTTCAATTCAAAAATAACAGTACATCTTAAAAACAAAAAAAACTCCCCAATCTTAAAGAACCTAATTCAAATAAAACAACACGTAATGGTGGAGGATAAAGACGGAAAAATTAATAAAGGTCCAGCCTGCGATAATTGCAGAATTAAAAAGATCAAGTGTGATCATGGACAACCTTGTGGTCGTTGTTTGAAGGCACAAGAAAGAACCATAAAGAAGAATCGTGTATGTAAAATACAGCTACCTTTACTGAAATGTACATATGAATATAAGATAAATACGGTAAAAAGAGATGTGCAGCATTCCGAAAAAAGAGTTTCTGAAAGGCAAATAAACAGTTTGTTAAACGATAAGATTAACGATCTGGATCAGATTATTCTCAAAGACGAGACAATACTGAATAAAATGGATATGCTCAAGAACTTGAGTTTAGGTGAGATAGAAAAGAAATTAACATCAAAAGACGAAAATAATCAAATGGTACAGATGCTCAACGGTATAGCCACAAATTTGAATTTTTTGATGAAAAAGGATCTAAAAAGTGAAAAGCAAATTTTTGAAAACTCAATTGCTGACATTTACTCTAAAGTTATTGAGTATGATATTCAAACAAATAGTATTCTTAAAAGTCTGAAAAATGAATCTGCTTTCAATTTTGAGTTCCAAAGCTCTGATAAGAAGATAATTAAAAAAAGTCAAAACTCAAAATTGGGCAAAAAGTTGGGTATAAAAATATCCAAAAATGACCATAAGGAAGATGAATTTCCAAAAGCTAGCACATATAATCAAGTAAAACCAGAAAATAAAGGGTTACATAATTCATTCCAGGAACAAGAAAAAAATTTGCTGCATAATGCCTATCAAGAACAAGAGAAGGAAGGATTTGACTCAGCATTCATCAATCATTCCAAAGTTCACGGAAAAGCATCTTTAAAGTCTAAAATTTCTGAAATAACAAATCCAGAAATTCTATCGAATTTGCTAAAATCTACTAAAGCCTACTCAAACGTTGCTTATTACTTATCAAGAATAAAGCATTTGTCAGATTTATTAAAATCAGATTCTGAATTATACTTAAAGAAATTACTGCAAAATATCAATCAGCCAGTATATTTAGACGTCCCTTATGAATTATTTGATTTGCTAGTCAAAACTTATGATGAAGATTTGCAATACTGGAACTTTTACATTACTAAAAGTCTTTTAAAAAAACTGGCGTTTCATTTCAAGCATGATCAGAAAAGAATGAATGAAACAGACGTCTTTTTGATGAACGTAATTTTACTAATGTCATGTCAAGCCTTAAAGTTTACAGTGAACCCACGATCCAATGACTCTAAACAATATGACAAAGAAAGTATACAGGAATGGGAAACAATATTCTTATTAAATTGTTTAGCTTTTTATCAGAAACTGTTAACCTTCCCCAAGCCAGTTATTAATCCTTCACTAGATTTTGCTATGTTATTTGAAAAAACATTGAGAAAACTACAAGCATTTTTTTTATTGGGTCACTATTTCAATACATCTCCATGCCCAAGATTGTCTGTTCACTTGTTTTCAATTGTTACTACTATTGGGCAAGATTTCAACTATGACAACTTGGGAACTTATGGGTCAAGTTTAAATATGGAGTTGAAGATTCAAGCCAGAAACTTGTGGATATGTTCATTTATCACTGAAAAACACATATCTGTCACATTTGGTAATCCAGAGTTTATTTTAGGGTTTGACTATAAAGTTATGATTGATGAAATTTTCAAACACTCTTTGAAATGTTATGATATCAAATTTGACTTTAATGAAGACGATATTCCTGTTGACTATAGCAATGCCAACACTCCATGGATTCAGTTTTTAAAAAAACAAAAAAGTGGACTATTGGTTATTGGGTTTTTTTTGAGATTGCAGTTGTTGCAAATTGAAACTGTTTATTACAAAACTATAGTGGCTTCCAAAAATGAAAATGAAAACCCTATGATTACTTTAAAGAAAGCTGAAACTTTATTGAAAGCATACGAGGATTTTGAAATTATTGCTAGAAATTATTTGGACATTGATTGTGACACATCAGTTGATGATTGGATCAAAAATCTGTTCAAAAGATTCAAAGAAAATAAGTTGAGCCATAAAGATAAGTTAAATGTTGATTTATCCACATACTTGTTTTTGACTTTGTATACCTTAAAATTAAGTTGTACCATTATAGTAGCTGACATCAGATGCAACTTAAAATATAATGATACATGTGATGAAAACAAATGCGATTTGGTATATTCTTTTACTGTTATATTAAGCACTCAATTAAGTATATTGGAATATTTACTTGAAACAGGATGGTCCTACTGTGCAAGTTCAGAAATTGCTTTATGCTACGTCAGTTGCTTGGCATGTTTATTTTACAATTCTGTATTGGATAAAGATTACTTTAAAGTCCACATCAAAAGAATGATGTCTATTATAAAAAAATTTAGTACTATATCTGCTGAACAGTACTTTTTTGATCCTGTAAAGTGGAATACAGCTGCAGCCCATTCAATATTCTTTATGAGAATATTGGCTGCCTGTCATCCTGACATTTTTGAAGAAGTATTACAAATTGATCCAAAGACAGTGTTTTATGAAGAATATGAACAAGCTTATGAGAGTATTAAAAACTTCAAAACAACTTCATTTAAAAACATCAAAAAAGGTAAAAACTTTATAAAAGATCTGAAGGACTCAGAAAAAGTGTTTTTTACAGACTCATCGATATACAATCCAAATGTTGTTACACAATCACCCTTGCAGGATATTAATAATTATACCACAAATGACAAGCAAAACCCATTTGTTGAAAAAAAAGAAAAAGTATACATGTCTCCATTTATGGTGAATACTAATTCCTTCCCATTCAGCCCTTCTGTCATATCGTTAAACAACAACTCTGACAACGATGATTCCAATCACACTCTGAACAGATGGCTTTTCAAACAGTCGTTGGACAGCGAAAGCAGTAATGATGACACAGAATCAGACAAAAGATTATGGAATTTGCTTGATCCTAAATGTGTATTCAATGTTAATGAAGAAGAAAAACTGTTTACTCGACGTAACTCTTATGAAAATAAAAACATGTTTGATAATGAATTAAAGTATCCAAATGAACAGCAAATGTTTGCTGTCAGTAATGATTTGGATAGTTTGATGAAGTACAATTTTTATACATCAAGTGTCTTCAACGTGGATGACTTTCTAAAGGATGATATGCTATTTGATCAAGTTGACAAAGAAGGTATTTGAATTATGCTTATTATAACTATAAAACGCTTATATATACTGTATTTTATTTAACGTAGTCCGGGTTTTTTCACTATGATTTTTTTTTTTTAAATTATTAAGTAAATATACAAAGTAATAAGTAAAACCTCATACAACTAGGGTTCTACTTGGGGAAATAGAAGAACCAAATACAGTCGGCTCATAGATATCATACAACTCAGAATGGAAGAAAAATCTACAGAGAACAAAACGCATATGATATGTGACAGCTGTAGAAGCAACGATATGATTTGTTCAGGTACTTTACCATGTGATAATTGTTTTACGAAACAATCTTCATCTTCAATAATCATAAAATGTACATACAACGAGGATATCAAAAATAGATTGAATAGATTAAACAAAGTAAGTAACAAATTTGTATACAGTTCTATTAACGAAAAAATGAACAAGCTGCAGAGCATCATTTCTGGTATTGATTATTCGATTGTTGACAACATTCTTAATGAAGCAATAAGATTAAATAATCATAATGTAGGGCTTTCAAGCAAAAAACACTCGTTGAAGAGAGGAAGATCTAACGATGAGAGCCAGGCTCAAGATGGAAATGGCCCCCAGTTGATTAAAACTCTGAAAGATTCTACAAAGATTTTGAAGATGGGTATCAAAGTTAACAACACATCTACACCTAATTATACAAATAGTAAATACAACAAACCAAACACTCCAAGAACTTTGGAGCTTGGAAGTGTGTTTTTGGGTGAGGAGGGCCAATTGGACCAATGCAAATCCAGTTTTAAGTTATTTTATTACCTTAATCCTTATCATCTTAAGAATTTAATACCTAGGATCAAAAGTAATAGCATAGGAGAATATACATCAAGCATAGATGCGTCTGAAGTATTATTTACTTTAAATGCTTTGCTACAAAAGGATAACGATATTTATGTTGAAAATTTGTTCAGATCTGATTTTGACTTACAATTCCGTTCTCAAGAAATAATGAAAATATCTACAAAAATCATGGATTTCATCAAACCTAAGGTATTTGAAAGTAATGATTTTTTCTTTATTAGATCACAAAGAAGAGTCACAAAACTTTATGATTTATTCGAAAAATTTAATGCTGATACGGATGATAATGAATATATCAAAATGAAAGGCAAAATGACCATATCCGAAATGAATTTGATTTTTACAATTTTGCTGAATAACATAACCCTTTACAAAAACGAAAAAGAACACGACATATTATTCTTTGAAGAATTGGTTTTAACAGAAACGGTTTTGCTAAAGTATGTGATTGATTTTTATAAGAAGTTCACTGTAGTGTCCAGAAAATCAGACAATATAGAGAACAATGTTTACAATATCCAGAGTTTGTTGCAATTTGCTTTCTATTTAGAAAATTCGCCGTCACCCAGAGTATCGGCAAGGATTATATCTTCATGTATTTCCTATATCCAACTACTACATTATAATGACAGTGATTACATTAATCAACTTTTACCTAACGAGGAACTAGAGTATCCTGAGACTTTGAAATTTCAAATAAGAACATTATACTTGACTACTTACATGTATGACAAAACTATTTCTTTGAGGTCCCACAAACCTGATTTTTTATACAATAAAGATGAGGTTTTTACTATAATGAACCACCATACAAGAGATTTGCTAAAATATTACAATTATGGGTCTTTTTTAAATAAAGATCAATTAAGTTCTGACGAAAATGCATATATCAACATTCTGGACAGCAACACAGAACTTTATAAGCAGATGATTAAAAAAATAGATGGATCCAATATAATTATTCAGCATTTAAAGCTGAGGGTAAACTATTTGCACTCATTGGCTTACAAGTACTTGATAGCAGCAAGGAATGAGAACGATTCTATTGAAATCACTCTTCAAAAAAAATCCTTAGTTCTTGATAACTTGCATACTTTTAAAGTAGAAGTGAAGAATTTGTTTGGGATCACAGAATTAGATCAAGCCATTGATATAGTCTTTCACATCAACAAGAGATTCTCAAATTGCGATACTATAACAAAGGTGAAGTTGGCATGGAAATATATAGTTACAGCTATAGAATATTATACGTTAATTTTGGTAATACACTTAGCTGATTTGGAAACATTACATCATGTGGAAACTGAAGAAGACATATCAAAAGCGTCTAGATACTGTGAGAATCCAATTTTTTTAAAAGCTATAGAAGATTGTTTGGAAACGAGTGTTTATGCCATGGAATTTAATGGTTTACATAAATACGAATCTAGCTCAGTGCTATTTTGTACATTGGTAGCTATATCTTCAGCTTTTAATGTTTGTATTTTTAATCAAAAGTTCTTTGACCAAAACAAAGAATTGATGATTAAGTTAATTAGACTTGTTACAAAAACGGCGTCTAAAAAGGGGTTTATCGATACTCTTAAATGGTCCGCTGTTTCAGTATTGGGCATGTCAATTATGAAAATATTGTTTGAGTTAAATTCATATGACGATGTTAGCAAGGCTCTTGAATTCAAAGTATTGTTTAAAGATGAGTACGTAGAAACAGTTGAAATACTGAAACAAGCAAGTAAGATGATTTTGCATGCTCTGGATACAAAGAGATTTAAAGAATATGTAAAACAAAGCAAGATATACAATAGTCAAAGAGAAGTTAAGGATATTTATCATTCTAATGTGAATGATGACGAAATGATTGACATTTTCAAATCTCCATATAATGGAAATGATAACGATTTCTTAGAACCATTTAATTTGCAATTGTCGAAAGAAGATATGGATAATTTGAATATGGAGATAGAAAGCTTCATGGATAATGAAATCATGAAGTTGCTGAGTCAAGAAATCAATGAGCCTGAAGAAAGGAAGGATTAGTATGTATCTGAATTGTATTTTTTGTTAGATATTGTGTTATTTATATAGTTTGTTGGGTGACAAATTGATAAAGAAGCGATTAGTGAACAGATGTGGGGGAAAGGTCACGTTTTATAGCTTATGTCCGACAATAATAAAACACGTGATTTACAAGTAGCTCCTATGTCCGATAGTGTCACGTGCTGTAGCTTAAATCCCAAATCCGATACCGTCACGTTTTGCTGTTGGTCCTATGTCCGACAAAAGTGAAAAATCACGTGTTTTAGTCGTAAGTCCGGTGCACACAAGGCAACAATTTTCTTTTTTTGATTTGTTTTTTTTTTTTTTTGCCGTTCCGAACATGTGAGGTAAAATTTCTTCGCTTTGTAAAATGTCAAGTTAGGTTTTCTTTTTCGATGTTTAGCTAATTTAAATGAGCTTTATAAATCAATATTACCCTCCCCAAAGAACTATCCACAGTATTTCATAGGTATAACGAGAATTTGGCTAGCATCAGAGGTAATCTATACATTTTTTTGCGTGAGCTACTACCTATTTAAAACAAAAAAAACCCAATATAGTTAATACATTTTAATTAATGTCGGATAAAAACGAATTTAAGCAGATTAAAGTCGAGCAAGTTTCTGATGAGATAAGTTTAAATGCTGATGTAATTACGACAAAAAAGGTTTCCAAAGTCTTAAATCCTAAAAAAAACTCTACCGGACATAGACCTGTTACTTCATGTACACATTGTAGACAGCATAAAATCAAATGTAATGCTTTGGAAACTTTACCACAACCATGTGCAAGATGCTTAAAGATGAATTTGGTATGTGAAGTGAATCCAGATTTTAAACCACAAAAAGGATCACAGTTAACCATTCTTAAAAATGATATCAATGATTTGAAGATGAAACTTAACTATTTGGTTAGGAATGAAGGTATAATAGCCAATTGTATAAAAGTAAACAAAGAAAGCGATGAATTACTGTCGAAATTGAATGAAGTGAAATATCTTCCAAATAGAAGCACTCAAAACGGAAATGATAAAAATGAAGAACTCAATATAAATACAAAATTTGAACAACTTCCTTTGCTGCTGCAAAAGGCTATATCATCATCAGACAAATATTCTATAAAGCAGAGTAAATATATCAGCACGACTGGAATTAACTCTCCAAGTGAATCTATAACCGGAAACCCAAACAGTATAAACAGTATATTAAACCAAATTAAAAGCACAACTGATTCACCAAGTACAACAAGCTCATATTCATCAAATAGACATGCAAACACTAAACAATCTAAAAGCTTTACTTTAGGAGATATAACATTAACTTTAGAAGAAGCCACAGGATTATATGACAATTTTCAAAAACGATACTTAGATTTTTTCCCCATAATAAAATTAACATCAAATGTAAAAGAACTGTATAAGCAGTCGCCTATTTTGTTTTGGACTATTATGCTAACGTCTTCTTTGTCTTCAACAACTCCTGAGTTATACCTAGCTTTGTCTGATTTAATAAAAATAAAAATCATGCAAAAGTGTTGGCTAGATACACCAAGATCAGCATACATAATACAAGCTTTGTTGATTCTATCGTGTTGGCCACTCCCAAGTCAAAAGATGATGGACGATTGTTCCTACAGATTTTTAGGTTTTGCCAAGAATCTTTCGATGCAATTGGGATTGCATAGAGGTGCTTTTATGTGGGAGTTTTCAAGAACTCAAACAATGTTGAACAAAGATGAAAAAAATAATGAACAAATTAATGATGATGAAATTAAAAACGATAATGAATTATGGAGAACAAGAACATGGATAGCCATTTTCATTCAAGAGCAAATATGGAGTAGTCTTTTAGGTTTACCGAACTCTACAAAAGTTGATTTCTTAGTCAAAAAGGCTTTGAATGAAAAAGACAATGAAGAGCTAATACCTTTAAGACTAAAGAATTTACTACTTTTAACCAACTTTCAAAATAAGATGCAAGAACAATTGGCGTCCAATGTCAATTCTCAAGATGGTTTATACGAGCATGAAGAGAGATATCCAATAATAGAAGAGTTAATGAATGAATTACAGCTTATGATGAAAACTAGAAACTTTGAAAATGATAAAATAATGGAAATTTACTACTTGTATGTTAAAATGACATTAATATTTTATTATTTTTTACCTTCTAATGAAAATTACGACTATAGTCTCAAAGACGAACTTCTGGCTGAAAAAGTCACAGAAGCATATTTAGCTGGTGTTAAGGTAGTTACTTTAACCACAAAGCTATTACAAGAAGATAAGTATCAATTGTTAGAATTACCTATCTACATAAGAAATTGTATTACATACACTTCTTTGATGTTATTCAAATTATACTTGACTCCACTATTGAAAGAAACTTATGTCACTTCTTGTAGACAATCTATTGTAACAGTACACAGATTCTTTAGAAATCAATACTTTGCTTGGACTTCTGTTGTTGAAAATGATATTTCAAGATTAGGAAATGTTTTGGAAAGACTAAACTTTGTCTTGATAGCTCACCCTGAACTATTTATACAAAGAATCAACGAAAAAAACACTTGCAACGGGCTGATTACCAAGATGAGATCCCATTTGTCCAATACTCTATTTTATGATTTAGTTTGGTATGTTCACGAAGCTAGAAAAAGAGAAAACGATCCTAGTTGGAAAAGAGGTTTGTTGAATACTGAAAACAATGATAGTTTTGAAGAAAATCGTAAGAAAAAATTGACACCACTACCATTTTACAATCAAATCAGCAAAGATGATTTTGAAACAGTGACGGTTACCACAGAAGATGGAATTTCGGTTACTACATTGGTTCCAACCAAACAAGCTATCGACAGAGCTAAGAAAGAATTTAAGTCTTTGAGTATACAACAAAAAAAGAGACAAAATCAAATTATGCAGCAATATGGTGTTATTGAAGAAGAAGAGGATGAAGATGCTAGCACTGAAGAAGATGGCAAAGAAGGAAGTCTAAAGAAGGAAAAAAGTACTAAGGTTAATGAGAAATTCACTACCATGAGTTTGTCTCCTGAAATTGCTAAAAACGGTATTAATACAAACAACATTGCCAATGTTAACTCTCCTAGAACTAGAAAGACCTCGATTCACAATAATGAAAAATTGTCTGTGTTGAAATCTAGCAGTTTTTTGAATATGACTAATACCTTCAACAACTACTTTGAAAACAATTCTAAATTGCCAAATCAGCAAGACGATATGCTGATTATTAACGGTATTCCATTAAACATGTTGAATGAAACAGGTGGATTATCTACTAAGGAAACCAGCGACAACGAATTATTTACCTTAAGTGGCAAGATTGATCCACAAATGTCTAGATCCGCAAATGGAGCCGATGCCAATTTGTTTAAATCCTTGATGGAGCCTTCTATAAACCATGCCAAACCAAATTCCTTGTTTTCAATAAATGGTGAACAAACTGTTTTGGCCAAGACCAGCGATATTAGAAGTCATAGTAACAAAAGCAATTTAAATTTTGTAAACTCACCTTCTTCTCCAATAATGGGAATCAATAGATTTGTTAGTTATTCACCGGCAGCCACTGATCAAGGTTTGAAGTTATCGGTGCCACCTCCAAGTTCTTCCAGTGCAACAATTTTGAGTAAGCAAGACCCAACAAATGAAACTGTTTTTAACAATAATAAACCTGGTTTGATTCATGAACCACTGTTTAATGGCAGATCAAACAGCAATTTAAGCTTTAATGGAGGTTCTCCTAAGCAGGTCACTGTAAATAAACTGCCTTCCTTGAAGTCCATTGTTGGAGAAATATCTAATTCACAAAAGAAAGCTAGACAACAAAGTGGAACAGGAAACCAGAAGAATGTGAAAAACGAATTAGACAATTTATTGCTGCAACAATATAACGAATGGATGAATGAAAACAACAACAATGATAATACAGATGATATATTAGGTTGGTTTGATAGTAATATGAACAATGAGTTTTAAATAATGATATATAAATACTAATGATGATAACTACCTTTTTAATGACAAATATCTTTCTTATTGGTGCAGTATCTTATAGATGATACCAATGTTAGCAAAAATCATAATACAAATACCGTATACGATTAAACAGAGAGATAATAGCTTCCAGTGTTTGACGGATCCAACCTGAACAATTTCATCTTCATAGTTCTTTATATTTGTATCTTTGATTAAAACGTCTTTAATAAACTCTGGATCGCTTTCAATTCTAGAAAATAATAAATAGGAAAATAGCCCTGGTAATATAAAGGCAATTAAGGTAGAACCAGTACCACCAATGAAACCCAAGACTAATCCTAAATTAGTTAAACTTATGGCTATAAAGAATCCAATGATAATAACAGAGATGGTTATTACTTTGAACAGTAAATCAGGAATTTCTAAATGGGAGCTATTAGCTTGTTGTTCCAAGTTCAACTCTTCTTCATTTAATAAAGTAACAGATTCATTGGTATCAACTTGCTGTAATGAATTAAAGCTTTTCTTATTTTGGAAATGATTGTAAATGTTAAATATAGATAATCTACAAGGATACATTTGCAATGGGTAAGCTAAAGTTACTAATACAACAATGCAAAATCTTCCCAAAACATTAAAAAAATTATTCATTTCATACATCTTAATAATGTTACTTTCAACATTATCCCCAAATGTCAAGTAACCTAAAGTACCAACAGTTAAATAAATAACTAGAGCTAAAGACATAGCCCTGACAACAATTTTGGAAAAATTGTTGAAATTTGAAGCCTTTAATTCATTGAAGATGGAAAATGTATTATGTTGGCAAGTGAAAGCAAAGACAGATATAGGGAAAGAGGTCAAGAAATTGATGTCTTTGTAAGATTTCTTTGGTTTTGCCCAATATATTTTACCCTTTTGGTCGTTATCCTTATAAACAAAGGCATTTATTATAATCATAAAGCATAGATAAACAACCGATATCAAAGCTACCATAGAAAATCTCTTTAAAGACGATATCTTCTTGATGAAGCACAACGGCATGATTATACAAAACAATGAGAAGGAAATAAAAATTGTTCTATTGATGTCTAGTTTTGGAGCAAAATAATGCAAAATTTGAGGCATTAAATCACCAATAACTATCAGGTATGATATTGAAACACCAAAACATTTGATGGCTATGGCTATATCAAATAATACAATTTTATTGCTATTATTGTCAAATAGCAAATCCCCAATACTCTTAAAACTCAACTTTCTCTTGGTTGTTAAAGTCGGTAGCCAGTTAGATAGCTGGCATTGTAAAATTAAACCAGTAGTGGACATTAAGTAAGAAAATGTTAATAGCACCACTGATAAAATTATACCGTTGTTCTTGTAGAAGAAAGGTATAGATATTAAACCTGTACCCAACGAGGTGTGTAATAGAGCCTTTACAGCAGTATTGATTGATGACATTTTGTTTCAAAAAAAGAAAGAAAATTAACAAAAAAGGTAATGTTTAAAGCAAATAAAGTGTTTTGTTTGGCATGCTAGAGTTGTATTTGCTTATATGGAATACTATAGAAGTTAGCAACAATCTAGAGATGGCTTTGTCGAAAATGAAAATTTTGCTGAAAAAAGGCAACTTCGGAATTTAGCGAGAATTTAGCACTCATAACGGCGAGAGTTGCACGTGATCAGCAATGGCAGTCGTCAAATGCTTCCATCTCAAGATTGAAGTAGTCACTTGAGTGTATG
>ERZ794936.196-NODE-196-length-36229-cov-43.489827_pt1 | contig 36229 bp, 34 predicted proteins | sample MGYA00511083_ERZ794936 | MGnify/ENA primary metagenome ERZ794936 (study PRJEB30137, sample SAMN04331409) | food metagenome | isolation source: Y2 must sample point D1 replicate A | place: Australia: South Australia | collected 2014 ... | reverse complement strand
GGCCTGAGATAAAAATAACAGATGAGTTTAAAACCTGAAGACCGGCTAACGAAAACTCTCCCGATTGCCCCCGGCCCCCTTACCCCTTTGGCAGAAAACGCCCATACATCGTCATCAGTTTACGTGTTACACCGTTCGTCCAGCCAAAACCATCCTGCAACGGATATTCACCACCCCCTCCGGGCTGTGAATGCTCACTGCTGATATCATATTTTTCAACCAGCTTATGATGCAGCGAATAGAAACGGGTAACGGTTTTCAGCCAGTTCACCGCAATTTCGCGGGCGAGTGCAGTTTCACCATAAGCATTCAGTCCTTCAATCGCCATCCATTGCAGCGGTGCCCAGCCATTGGGTTTATCCCATTGCTCGCCGCTATTTACCATCGATGAAACCAGTCCTCCCTCAGTCAGCAATAATCTGCGTAGCTCAGCCGACACCCGTTTCGCCTGAACCGGACTGGCTATACCCGTGAACAACGGTACAACAGCCGCGGCTGAAAAGGAGCCAAACGTACTCCGCCGCCAGTCATAGTCGCGATAAACCCCATCCACGTCATCCCACAGATAGTGATCCATCGCTTTACGTCGGGCATCGGCTTTTAACTGCCATGTCCGTGAGGTGAGTGTTTCGCCTTCATTTTCCGCCAGACGGACGATTGTCGTTTCGAGTTTATACAGTAATGCATTCAAATCGACGGGAATAAACTGTGTGGTACGGATACTTGCCAGCCGGTCAGGGTCTCTGAGCCAGCGTGATGAGTAATCCCAGCCGGAAGCCGCACCGGCTCGTAAATCCCGGTACACCTCACCAGGCGGACGACCTGAATATTTTGCTGTGGCTATATCTTCCCGCCAGGCCTCATCCCGAGGTGTATCCCTGTCGTCCCAGTAACGGTTCAGTAGCGAACCGTCGGGCATCCGTACCACATGCCGGTAAGCCTGCTGTGGCAGAAGGGAGCCGGCACCGTCCATCCAGTATTCATGCTCGCGAATTAAATGCTGCAGATAGTGACTACTGCCGGGCAGTCCTGCTTCTTCAAATAATTCGACCATTAGCGAAAATACCGGCGGATGTGAGCGGCTCAGATAATAAGTCCGGTTCCCGTTAGGGATATGACCATAATGCTCAATCAGCCAGGCGAAGTTATCGGCCATATCCCTGAGCAGATCGGTTCTGCCGCTTTCGGGTAAACCCAGCATTGTAAAATAGGAATCCCAGTAATAAACCTCACCAAAACGTCCGCCGGGAACAAGATAAGGTTTGGGTAAAGGCAGTAACGATGAAAATGGCTGATGCTGACGGGGTTCCCTGACCAGTACCGGCCAGAGGTCGTCTATATGCTGACAGATAGGCTTATCCGCCTGCTGGTGGTGATAAACACCATGGTCGGGGGGAGGGGTAAAATGCTTTGCAACAAAATCCGCAAGTTCAAACTTTTTCCCGCTCCGGCGCAGCTTGCGATACAGGATGAGAATATCCAGCGGGTCACCTTTCGGAGAGCAGTCGGCAAAGGTCTTACTGTCCGGAAATATATGTGCATTTTGCACATGCTCAAATAGCTCCAGATAACGATCTGAAGGTGTCAGGGCATCGGCGGCAGGCAGACCTTCGATGATCCCGGGTTCGGGTTCATAATCATCCATCCCCTCCAGCCACAGCTCATAAGGATCGCCATGAATTCCGATGTCCCCGTCTTCCGGGAGTTCCGCCATCGTTTGCTGATGTTTATTTAATGAAGTGATAATTGCCTCCTCGCCAGCACCCGGGAAAACTGGTCAATTCATAAACACTAAGTATAGACAATCCTGCGAAGGCACAGCCCGGGGTGCGGAAAAGTACGAAAATAATGATGGAAGGCAGGCAGTCAGCGATTCAGTAATAGTTCGCGCGTAAGGGGGGGCTAAGTGTTTGACTATTGTCATAGCACCGCCTGCCCGGCTGCAGCCATACTCAGCGAGACAGACAAAAAATGCTACCGTTATTGCGGGTGTTGTTTTAATTAACTTATTGATTTTTAATTTTTTAATTACAGTTCTGGCACCAGGGAGGTGCATTTTTCCTGGCAGAAACCCTGTTTTCCTCTTGAAGTAAAGATATATCATAGATAGATTACAATCTGGTAAATGAGAATCATTCCATGATAAAACCCTTCCTGAAGGGAAGGCTGAAGACTAATGCGGGAGAATTTTATGTCAGATACATTATCCTCGGGACGTGCGTTGCCTGAACGGGTAAAAAATGAATTACGTTTTCGTCAGATTACCGTCAGCAATAAACAATTGATTGCCGGAAAATTCTGGCGGATTGAATTTACCGGCGAAGAGCTTGCGGGTTATCACTCTCCGGGGTTTGATGACCATAGTAAGATTTTCTTCCCTGACCCGCAGACCGGCCGGTTGCGTTTGCCGGAAATCACGGAAGAAGGGATAGTCTGGCCAGGCGGAGAGCGTCCGGCAGCCAGAGACTACACCCCATTGTTTTTCGACGGGAAATCGCGGCTGACACTGGATTTTTATCGCCATGAAAAAGGCGTTGCCAGCGACTGGGCAGAAAACGCGAAAGCGGGGGATAGGCTGGCGGTCGGCGGGCCTCGTGGCTCACTGATTGTGCCGGCAGATTACCGGGTCCAATTGTTCGTCTTTGACGAAACCGGTCTGCCCGCTTTGCAACGCAGGCTGGCAGAAACCCACGCTGAGAAGCTGATCCTGCTGGCTTTTACCGATGAATCCCTGGTAAAAAATTATCTGCCGTCGCTACCGGACAATGCTGAGCTGACGTGCTACGGAGCGGGCTCGATGAATACCGATGGGGTCCGGCACAGCCTGCAACAACTGGCTTCACTGGAGTTACCGCAGGATGACTATTTCATCTGGCTGACCGGGGAAGGGGAATCTGTCAAAATGTTAAGTGATTACTTTACCGGCCAGCGTGACTGCCATCCCGCCCTGGTGCGGGGCGTAGCTTACTGGCACAGAAAAGGATAATAACTCTGCCCGCCGGGGGGTTCCGGCACAGAGAAAAGGAACGAGATTATGAATATTTCCCAACCCGGATCACATCAACGCCGTCGTCGTGAGAAAATGCTGGATGCTGCAGAAATCAGGTTACTGATCTTAAGCTTTCTGCAGCAGCAACCCGCGCATGGTTATGAGCTGATTAAGTCGATAGAAACCCTGGCACAGGGAGAGTACAGCCCAAGCCCGGGGATTATTTATCCTGCGCTGATGCTGCTGGAAGAGATGGATGCTATTGTGCCGCAAAACCCGGGGGCCGGGCGCAAGAGCTACCAGCTGACGGGGTACGGGGAACAATTTCTGCAAGACGGTGAGCAGCAATTACAGGAAATTACGGCCCGGCTGAAGACGCTGGCCGTGGCCGGGAAAAATCGCCGTATCCCGCAGATTGAAAGGGCGGTACATAACCTGAGGACGGCACTGAATACCCGTCTGGCGGAACCGGAAATCTCGCAGGAAACGCTGTACGCCATTATCGATGCATTGGACGACGCTGCAAAGCGGATTGAACGGGGCTAAGGGTAAGGGCGGCTCAGTTGCCGGGTTTCCCCTGATTATCAATATGCCCCAGCGCTTTTTCCGGGAAACAATAGTCCCTGACCCGTTTTTTCAGACTGACCGCATCCGGAAAACCACCGTCACGTTTTCTTTCCCATAACAGATGGTCGTCGGCATGAATTTCAAAGATCCCGCCGCGACCGGGTTTCAGTGTAACGGCGGCCAGATCATCGGCAAAGGTACTTAATAATTCCTGGGCCATCCAGGAAGAACGAAGCAGCCACTGGCACTGGCTGCAATAATGTATGGTGATCACCGGGCGAGTCTTCATCTTTTTTCCTGAGCAATGGCTCTGCGGATCGTCAGACCGACGGTTCCGCAGAAGAGTAACAATCCACCACCAGTCTGCCACGAACCTGCCCGCGAAGTAAGTCATCAGCATGACTGATGGCGGATGCCAGCGGTATCGTTTTGGTCATTCTTCTCAGATGTTCACTGTCGCAGAGTGAAGCCAGCCTTTCCCAGGCTTGCTGGCGGCGGTGCATCGGGCACATCACACTGTCGACCCCGGCCAGAGTCACGGCACGTAAGATAAAGGGTGCCACACTGGCGGGCAGGTCCAGTCCCTGAGCCATGCCACAGGCAGCGACCACGCCATAACGGGCAGTGCCTGCCAGTACATTACTCAGCGTATGGCTGCCGACAGTATCTATGGCAGCAGCCCATTGTTCTTTCGCCAGCGGTTTCGCAGGCTTATTCAGCGTTTCACGCGGAATAATACGTGATGCGCCAAGGGTATTCAGCAGATACTCACTGTCATCGGGCCTTCCTGTGCTGGCAATGACGCGGTAACCCGCTTTTGCCAGCAGCCAGACGGCAAAGCTCCCGACGCCTCCGCTGGCACCGGTCACCAGAACCTCCCCCTGCTGCGGGGTGATCCCTTGCTTTTCCAGGGTCATCAGGCACAGCATTGCGGTCAGCCCGGCAGTCCCGATGGCCATGGCGTCCGCAGGCGTTAGCGCTTCAGGAAGCGCGACCAGCCAGTCGCCGTCTGCGGAGGCTTTTCCGGCCAGACCGCCCCAGTGACTTTCACCGACCCCGTAACCGGTCAGAATAGCCAGGTCGCCGGGACGCCATCGTGGATGGCGGCTCGAGGTAACCCGGCCGACAAAATCGATCCCCGGTACCATCGGAAACTGACGGATAATCGGTGCCTTATTCTCTATTGCCAGCGCATCTTTATAATTCAGCCCGGAAAACAACACATCAAGTGATACCGATGCCGGAGGTAACTGCGCATCGTCTATCCGGCTTAATGTGGTTCTGTAACCCTGTTTGTCATTTTCAATCAATATGGCCTGAAACATGAATAACTCCCGGATAAATAATGCGCGTTACAAGGCGGTGCGGTTATACACAGCAATTCAGCATATCAGGGCGGATATCTAAAATAAAACAGCGTAATAACGTAAAGGAGTTGCAGGTATCCCGACAGAAGACGATCGGCGATATCCACGGTTGTGGCAGTATAAACTCCCGCACATCCGAAATGCCTCGCAGTGCCTGGCGAGCCAGGGGGATCTGCTGCGGTTAATCCGAATCATTCTGTCGCTTTCCAGCCGTTTTCGGTGGCTCATTATTCACCTGCTGAAGATCCCGCCGGTTTCTTCTGTGCAGCCATACTCGTTTCAGTGATCTGGCCAGTAAGACGTAGCCAATAAATGGCTGATTTGCTCTGTTTTCATGAAATTCCATTCTGCTACCCCCGCGTGTTATCAGAGGCTTTATCTTCACCGATCCCTGCATAAACAATACAGACACAAAAAATACTTTTATTCAGCATACAGATTAGCTAAAAATGTAACTGTTTCGCAGGTTATTCACTTATCTGTACTGGTTAATTAATCTGTATGGTGAAAATTAAGGATACAGCATGACGCGTTACCAGCATCTGGCTAATCTTCTGGCGCAGCGTATTGAGCAGGGATTCTACCGGGAAGGCGAAAAACTACCTTCAGTACGCCGCCTGAGCCAGGAACATGGTGTCAGCATCAGTACCGTTCAGCAAAGCTATCAGTTGCTTGAACAACAACGACTGATCACTGCACAACCCCGCTCCGGATACTTTGTGGCTCCGCAACAGCTACAGGCTCCGGTTCCCCAGATGTCTCGTCCGATCCAACGCCCGGTGGAGATTACCCAATGGGAACAGGTGCTGAGCATGCTGAATGTGCGTGATGATAAAGACGTCATTACCTTTGGCGGCGGTTCACCGGATATGGAGCAGCCCGGTCTGAAACCGCTGTGGCGTGAGTTCAGCAAAGTGATCCGTCATGATAGCGGAGATATTCTGAAATATGATGCTCTGACCGGGCAGAGGGAGTTGCGGGAGCAGATCGCACGCCTGATGCTGGGTGCCGGTTCGATGGTCACAGCGGATGACGTGGTGATCACCAGTGGTTGTCATAATGCATTATCGCTGGCTTTGCTGGCCGTGTGCGAGCCCGGGGATATTATCGCGGTTGAATCACCAACCTATTACGGCACAATGCAGTTATTGCGCGGCTTAGGCTTTAAAGCCATTGAGATCCCAACCGATCCTGTTAACGGGATAAGTGTTGAAGCACTGGAACTGGCTCTGGAACAGTGGCCGGTCAAAGGGGTGATCCTGGTACCGAACTGCAATAACCCGCTAGGGTTTATCATGCCCGATAAGCGTAAACGAGCGGTACTGGCACTGGCCCAGAGTCATGACATTGTGATTTTCGAAGATGATATTTATGGTGATCTGGCCACCGATTATCCACGGCCACAGACCATCCATTCCATGGATATTGACGGTCGGGTGATGCTGTGCAGCTCATTTACCAAAACCATCGCTCCCGGCCTGCGTATTGGCTGGATTATCCCCGGGCGGAATTACGATCGTCTGTTGCAGAAAAAATATGCTGTCAGCGGCGCTAATGTCCCGTCAACCCAGATGGCGGTTTCTGCTTTCATTCGTGAAGGGTATTATCACCGCCATGTGCGCCGTATGCGGCAAATTTATCAGCGCAATATGGAAATTTACACCGGTTGGCTGCGGGAATACTTTCCCTGTGGCATCTGCGTGACCCGGCCGAAAGGGGGCTTTATGTTGTGGGTTGAGTTGCCAGCGCAGGTCGATATGGTTTGTGTTTCCCGCCAGTTATGTCGTCTGAAAATTCACGTCGCACCTGGCTCATTATTTTCAGCTTCCGGTAAATACAGAAATTGCCTGAGGATCAATTGTGCTCTGCCACCGATTGAAAAACACCGGCAGGTGATGGTGAAGCTGGGTGAGGCCGTCAAAATGGCGATGGAATAATGGGGTGGTTGCATAGGATCCGATGCTCAACCGGGGGGCAGGCAGGATAGTGTTTTCACAACAATGAGCAGGGACGGGCTGTGTTACGTTTCGTAATGAATATAAAATCAGTAAATACGTTTATTCATTCCTGATGTTTTTTATTTCTCATTAATAAACAATGAGTTAATTTTATTTTTAGCGCGAAGGGTTTGATTAATTATTGCTTGCCTGTCCCTGTCAAAGGTGACATTATGAGCGCCGTTTATTTTCTGACGTTATTCACTGCCCTGAGAGGTTATTACGGTGCAAAAGATGCGTTGCTCTGCTCGTAATGTTTTACCCCGGCTGCGGATCCTTAACCTGCGGTTGACGGGCACCTGCCGGAAAATCCACTCAGTCACCATGCGGTGAAGCCAGCCATTGGCTCATTGTTGGGCATGAGTAAAAACAGAAACTGTTCTGATTTTACTGATGTCTATCATCCTGAACCCTGATCCGGTTCACAGCCAGATATCTGACATTATTCGCCGGGGAACTATCCTCATTGCCGTGCCTATGTGCACCCACTCATCCTTGACCTTTGGGGATTTGTGTCATGACACCATTAAAAATTGCGGCCAGTGCCGCACTGATCCCGCAGATCACTTCACCGCGAGCGCTGGTATCACTGGAACATACCGATTTTACCGATATTGCTGCCGTCGTACTGACCCATGCGGATGCATCGATGGGGATGCTGTCTCTGCTGAACCACAGTGGCTTCAATTTACCGGTATTTGTTGCCGGTGGCCCGTTGTCCCCGGATCTTCAGCAGAAGGGTGTTCGCGGCATTTATCAGCCGGATGAAGCCGGCCATCAGGCACTGGAAGAGGCTGCCTGTGAATATCAGCAAACATTGCTCCCCCCGTTTTTCGATACGCTGACCCGCTATGTGGCGATGAAAAACAGCACCTTCGCCTGTCCGGGTCATCAGGGAGGAGAGTTCTTCCGTAAGCATCCGGCCGGCCGGCAGTTTTATGACTTTTATGGTGAGAATGTTTTCCGTTCTGACATGTGTAATGCAGATGTCCGGCTGGGGGATCTGCTTATCCATGAAGGTTCGGCCAAAGATGCCCAGAAATTTGCTGCCCGTGTCTTCAACGCAGATAAAACCTACTTTGTCCTTAACGGCACCTCCAGCGCGAATAAAGTTGTGACCAATGCCCTGCTGACCCCGGGCGATCTGGTATTATTTGACCGTAATAACCACAAGTCTAACCACCATGGCGCCTTAATTCAGGCCGGCGCCACACCGGTGTATCTGGAAGCGGCGCGGAATCCGTTCGGGTTTATCGGCGGCATTGATGCTCATTGTTTTGAAGAAGAGTATCTGCGGGGGCAGCTGCAAAAAGTTGCTCCCCACCGCGCTGAGGATAAACGCCCGTTCCGGTTGGCTATCATACAACTCGGTACTTATGATGGTACGGTTTACAATGCCCGGCAGGTCGTGGATAAAATCGGTCACCTCTGTGACTATATTCTTTTCGACTCCGCCTGGCTCGGGTATGAACAGTTTATTCCTATGATGGCAGACTGTTCGCCTCTGTTACTGGAACTGACCCCGGAAGATCCCGGCATATTTGTCACTCAGTCGGTCCATAAGCAGCTGGCAGGTTTTTCCCAGACTTCTCAGATCCATAAAAAGGATAATCATATCCGCGGGCAGCGGCGGTTCTGCCCGCATAAGCGCCTGAACAATGCGTTTATGCTGCATGCTTCCACCAGCCCGTTTTATCCGCTGTTTGCCGCACTGGATGTGAACGCAAAAATTCACCAGGGGCAGGCCGGACGGAAGATGTGGCAGGACTGTGTCATCCTGGGGATTGAAGCGCGTAAAGCTATCCTGTCCCGATGCCAAATGATCCGGCCGTTCCTGCCGGAAACGGTGGGCGGGCAGCGCTGGGAGGATATTCCTACCGGCATACTGGCCAGCAATCGCCGCTATTTCAGTTTTGAACCGGAGGCGCGGTGGCACGGATTTTCCGGTTATGCCCGCGGACAATATCTGGTGGATCCTTGCAAATTACTGCTGACCACGCCCGGTATTGATGCAGCCACCGGCGAGTACAGCGACTTCGGGATCCCGGCGACGATCCTCGCACATTACCTGCGGGAAAACGGTATTGTGCCGGAAAAATGCGACCTGAACTCGATTCTGTTCCTGCTTACCCCGGCAGAAAGTGCAGATAAAATGGCACATCTGGTCGCGATGCTGGCACAGTTTGAAGAACATGTGCAACAGGATGCATTGCTGGAAGATGTACTGCCTACGATCTACCGCAAGTATGAGCAGCGTTACCAGGGGTACACTTTGCGCCGTTTATGCCAGGAAATGCATAATCTTTATGTCAGCTATCGGGTCAAAGATCTGCAAAAAGCCATGTTCCGGGAAAAAAGTCTGCCTGTGGTGGCGATGGATGCGCAGAAGGCTCATCATCTTTATCTGCGTGGTGAAGTTGAGCTGGTCCCGCTGGCGGAAGCCAGTGGCCGGATAGCGGCCGAAGGAGCTTTGCCTTATCCGCCGGGTGTGCTTTGCGTCGTTCCTGGTGAAATCTGGGGCGGGGCGGTGCGGGATTACTTTCTGGCACTGGAAGAAGGCATCAATCAGTTACCGGGCTTCTCTCCGGAACTGCAGGGCGTCTATATCCGCGAAGATGAACAACAGAATGAACGGCTGTATGGCTGGGTTGTTCTTCCCGGGGCGTAAGCGGCCTGAACGACAGACCCCGGAGCCATTCAGGCTCCGGGGTTCCGGTCAATAACGATAATAGCTGCGCTCAGCGTTGTTCACTTTATACAGGTAACGGCGTGATTCCATTGACGGATGGTTGTTAACCAGTGTCTGGTACACTTCATCCGGAGACATGGCATTAATCATATCAAGAGCCTGGTCTTTGTTACCGGAGAATACCCTCAGTACACTCCCGGCACCGCCATTATAAGCGGTGATCACCGCATAACGTCGCGATAGCGGGTTAGTGATCCCTGCGAGATAACTTTTCTGCAGCAATGAGAGATACGCGGTACCGGCATCAATATTATTTTCCGGGTCCAGCAGATAACTCCGGCTGGGTTTACCCCACTTACCTTTCATACGGAAAACATCCACACCGGCGGTATGCTGTACCACCTGCATCAGTCCCAGTGCATCAGAATTGCTGACGGCGTAGGGGTTAAAGCTGGACTCTATCTGCATAATTGCCAGGATCAGTGAGGCATCAACACCATACTGTTCCGAAGCCTGACGAACCAACGGCAAATACTTGTGAGCACGTTTATTCAGATGGTTAGGCACCATCGGTATAGTCACGGACCAAATGACATGCAGCCCTGACATACGGCGCTGCAGGCGGTGTTTCAGTAAGTAGTCGGCAAAACTGGCGGCCCGGCCCTCCCAGCGAATGGAATGACCGGTATTATCCAGCACTTCACCATACAGCAAGGGTTCCTGGCTGAGTTTGATATCATTCGCATCGGAGTACAGATCGACGTTACCCGGGTTTTCGCCAACCAGTAACGTGGTGATGATTGCCTGCCGCAGGCTTGCCATCGGATCCGTCCCGGCGATGGTCTCGACGGTTATTTTACCGCTGTCGAAGTTAATGTGACTACGGGTATAATAATTGTCACTGTACTTCACATAGTCTTTCGGACCGGCAATCAGGACCTCATTGATCCCCCAGATATTCTCGATGTTATGGGCAAACTGGCCCATCAGAATATCGAAACCATTGGTGTCCTTCACCCAGTCTTCATTAAACGCCGGGGGCTTATGACTGGAGCAGGAAACCAGTAATGGGGCAATCACCAGAAACGGGTACAGTTTTTTCATTTTTTTGTTTGGCTGATTGTAGGATGTAAGGTTTCGGATGAGGACCGGCCGGTTACTGTGCCGGTGGAGTATAGCCTTCAATATGAACGTCTTTACCCTCAAACAGGAAGTTGATCATTTCCTGTTCCAGCACTTTTCTGTCTTCAGGGTTCATCATGCTGAGTTTTTTTTCATTGATCAGCATCGTCTGTTTTGTCATCCATTCCTGCCAGGCCGGTTTTGAAATTTCCCGGAAAATGCGGGCGCCCAGTTCTCCCGGATACAGCTGAAAATCCTGGCCTTCGGCTTCGCGTTGCAGATAGGTACAAAAAATAGTGCGGCTCATAATTCTTCCTCATTAGGCTTACGCGAATGTAATGCCATCTGTTGCGGGTGTTTCAGTTCATGTAACAGTCGCTCAACCGGGGCTGCCAGTCCGACCGCGGGAGCTCGGGCTAAGTTATACCAGAGACTGCCACTTTCATCCATTAACGCGCCAAATTCCGGTGATGTCAGTAACCAGGGCACAATTTCCAGATGGAAATGGCTGAAAGTATGACGGAATGCCGTCATCGGTTGGGGCTCACCGCCGATATTGTGCGCGCTTAACCAGCTGAACATTGCCTGTTCGCTGTCGAATTGCGGAAAACAGTATAACCCGCCCCAGATGCCAACCGGGGGCCGTTGCTGCAACAGCACATTGTCACCCTGTCTGACTAATAAAAACCAGGCTGTTTTCACCGGCAGCGTCTTTTTCGGTTTTTTCCCGGGATATTTCTCCCAGGTATGATGAGCAAAGGCAATGCACCCCGATTGCAGCGGGCAGATCTCGCACTTAGGCCGGGAGCGGGTACAGACCATGGCCCCCAAATCCATCATCGCCTGGTTAAACTGGCTGACGCCGCGGGCCGGTGTCACTTCCTCGCTGAGTTTCCAGAGCCGTTTTTCCACATCGCTTTTTCCGGGCCATCCCTCAATGGCATAACAACGGGCCAATACCCGTTTCACATTCCCGTCGAGGATGGGATAATGCTGGCCCAGAGATAATGAAAGAATTGCGCCGGCGGTAGAGCGTCCGACGCCCGGCAGGGCCGCGACATCCTCAAAGTTTTGTGGGAAAATCCCCCCATGCTTTTCTGTTATCTGGCAGGCGGCTTTGTGCAGGTTACGGGCCCTGGCGTAGTAACCCAGTCCGGTCCACAGATGCAAAACCTCATCAAGAGGTGCCGCCGCCAGGTCACTTACGGTCGGAAAGCGTGACATAAACCGCTGGAAGTAAGGGATCACCGTCGCTACCTGGGTCTGCTGCAGCATGACTTCAGACAGCCAGACTTTGTAGGGAGTTTTTTCCTGCTGCCATGGCAGGGTCTTACGCCCGTACTGTTGGTACCAGTCCAGGGTTTGTTGCGCAAAAAGCGACGATTGCATCATAACAGCAAATATTTCCACAGAAGCTAAGCTAAGATCAGGGCAGGAATTCCAGCACAGACCTGCCTGACTGTAAACATGAAGATTGCAAAGGCTTGCTTCCGTGGCCGAACTTTGCATAATTCCCGTTTTTCCCGAAAAGGTAAACCAACAGGCACTCCTATGATCAATGATGTCATCACGCCGGAATTTGACGAAGACGGCCGTCCGCTGCGACGTATTCGCAGCTTTGTCCGCCGTCAGGGACGGCTGACAAAAGGACAGCAACACGCGCTGGATCACTACTGGCCACAGATGGGTGTCGAGTTTACTCCGCAGCCGGTTAATTTTGCAGAGCTGTTCGGCCGGGAATCACCGGTCGTGCTGGAAATCGGCTTCGGTATGGGGGCATCGCTGGTCACCATGGCTGAGCAAAACCCGCACCAGGACTTCTTCGGTATCGAAGTTCATGCGCCGGGTGTCGGAGCCTGTCTGGGATCGGCCCACGAAGCGGGTGTCAGCAATCTGCGCGTCATGTGTCATGATGCGATGGAAGTGCTGGAAACGATGATCCCGGATAATTCATTACGCATGGTACAGCTGTTTTTCCCTGACCCGTGGCATAAAGCGCGTCATAATAAACGCCGTATTGTACAGGTACCTTTTGCTGAACTGATATTACGCAAGCTGAAGCTGGGCGGCGTGTTCCACATGGCCACCGACTGGGAAAACTATGCGGAGCACATGCTGGAAGTCATGCAAAGCATCCCCGGGTTTCAGAACCAGTCTGCGGACGGAACCTTTGTACCGCGCCCGGCATCGCGCCCGGTCACTAAATTTGAACAACGTGGTCAGCGTCTTGGCCATGGAGTTTGGGACTTAATGTTTGAGAGGATCAAATAATGACAGTACAACGCAGTCGTCGTTTACGTAAAAAAATGCACCTGGCGGAATTCCAGGAACTGGGCTTTTCTGTCAGCTGGACGTTCGCTGCCGGCACCTCTGAAACCGATATTGATGCCACCCTGGATGCTTTTGTGGATGAGGTTATCGAGCCGAATGGCCTGGCCTACGATGGCAGTGGATATCTGCAGTGGGAAGGGCTGGTCTGCCTGCAGCAGACCGGTAAATGTACCGAAGAACATCGTAAAGCGGTACGTGAGTGGCTGGAAGCTCGTCAGCTGTCCGACATTAAAGTCACTGAACTGTTTGATGTCTGGTGGGATGAAGACGCTGCTGAACTCTGATAGCGGTATTTCGCTCTCAGCGCGCTAATGCGCTATCAGTATCCGATGTTCAGACAGATAGGAGTGTGCATGCTACGTAAAGTGATCGCTGCCGGAATATTGCTGGCAACCGCCCAGGTTGCCCGGGCCGATTATCAATGTTCTGTGAAGCCGCAGGATGATATTACTGTCACGGCACAGCAGGTTGCTGTCAGTGGCAGTAATGGCAATCTGACCATCACTCCTCAGGGAGAGATGACGTTTAACGGTAAAGCGGTAACGCCGGACCAAACACTGCGCCAGCAGGCCATTGCTTATCAGGCGGCTGTGCGGCGTGATTTACCCTGGATAGACCAGGGGGCTCGTCAGCGTCTGGAAACCAGCCGTGTTGCACTGGATAAAATCATCGTCGAAAAGCTGGGCAGCGGCAGTCATGTCCGGACCCGGCTGACAACGCTGGATACTCAACTGAAAGCGCAGATGAACCGGATCATTGAACACCGCAGCGATGGACTAATGTTCCATCACGCCGCTATCGATCAGGTACGTGCTGAGGGTGATAAGCTGGTACAGAGCACCATGGGTGGCATTTTGCAGGATAGTCTCAATGAACTGGGCAGCAGCTCCGGTAACGGAGGGAATGGCAGTAATCCGCTACAGGCCCTGATGGGGAACCTGGGGGGACTGCAACAAGCGGTGCGCAGTGAAGTGAATAAGCAGGAAGCTGACTTTCAGCAGTTTGGTCATGAGGTTTGTCAAAAAGCCGGATCGCTGGAAAAACAACGGACTGCCATCTATCAGCAACTGGATCAGTAACCGTTCAGAACTGCCCGCCGCAATTCACTGTGGCGGGCGGTAAAGCAGGCGTTATTCCTGTTCCAGAAAAATCTCCAGCAGGCTGTTCAGAAACAGTCTGCCTTTTTCAGTGACCTGCCAGGCATTTTCAGATTCATTCAGATATCCCGCAGCAATCGCTTTATCCAGCGCAGGCCGGATGTGCTGCTCGCTAAGCCCGGTATACCGGACGAATTCCTCACGCGGGCAAGGCTCCGACAGCCGGAAACGATTCATGAAATATTCAAACGGTTTTTCATTATCGGTAACGGTATAACGCTTATCCAGATATTCGCCCCGCATAAAGCCACGAGGATGACGGGTCTTCACGCTACGGATGATTTCACCGTCCGGCTGCGTTAATTTACCGTGTGAACCACATCCGATGCCCAGGTAATCACCAAAACGCCAGTAGTTGAGGTTATGCTGACATTGCAGGCCGGGTTTAGCATAGGCGGAGGTTTCATACTGCTGATAGCCCGCCGCGGTCAGTAGCTGATGGCCCTGCTCGAAAATATCCCACAGGTCATCATCATCCGGCAGTACCGGTGGCCGTGAGGCAAACAGGGTATTAGGCTCGATAGTCAGCTGATACCATGACAGGTGCGGCGGTGCCAGGGCAATCGCCTGACGTAAATCGTCCAGCGCTTCGTCCAGTGATTGATCCGGCAAGCCGTGCATCAGGTCGAGATTAAAACTCCGCAGGCCCAGCCCCGCGGCTAAATTCGCTGCCCGTTTAGCTTCTTCCGGCCCGTGGATACGCCCAAGACGTTCCAGCTTTTGCTGACTGAAACTCTGCACACCAATCGAAATCCGGTTAACACCGGCCCGCTGATAGCCGCTGAAACGGTCGGCTTCCACCGTCCCCGGATTCGCCTCCATGGTGATCTCGGCACCGGCGGCGACAGGCACACGCTGGCGTACGCCATCAAGCAGAGCCTGCATCGCCTCGCTGCTTAACAGACTGGGGGTGCCTCCGCCAATAAAAATGGTGGAGACCTCACGGCCGGAAGTGAGGGCGATGTCATTATCCAGGTCAGCCAGCAGATGGCCGACGTATTCCATATGCGGAACATCACCCTTCAGCGCATGTGAGTTGAAGTCGCAGTAGGGACATTTCTGCACACACCATGGAATATGGATATACAGACTCAGCGGTGGCAGATTACCCATGACCCAGCGCATCCAGTAATTGTTTTAGTGCCTGACCGCGATGAGAGACTGCCAGCTTTTCTGCTTTGGTCATCTCTGCTGCTGTCTTACCTGACTCCGGCAGCAAAAACACCGGATCATAACCGAATCCGCCTTCGCCATGGGCTTCACGGGGGATCACTCCCGGCCAGCGCCCGTGGAAGACCAGCGGTGTCGGGTCATTTGCATGACGAAGATAGACCAGGACGCAATGGAATGCGGCATGGCGCTTATCTTCCGGCACGTCTTTCATCGCCGCCAGTAATTTATCCAGGTTCTGTCTGTCGCTGGCATCTTCGCCGGCATAGCGGGCAGACCAGATGCCCGGGGCACCGTTCAATACCTCTACCGCCAGTCCGGAATCGTCGGCTATGGCCGGCAGGCCGGTGACCTGTGCAGCATGGCGTGCTTTCAACAGCGCGTTTTCGATAAAGGTCAGACCGGTTTCTTCCGGCGCATCCACGCCGAGGTCGGTCTGAGCGACGATGTCCAGGCCGAAAGCCGCCAGCGGTTCGGCCAGTTCACGTACTTTTCCGGCATTACCGGTCGCCAGAACTACTTTTTGCATAATTTTTCCAATAATTCAGGATTACAGCAGGTACCAGAGCCCGGGGAAGATATCCATCCCAAGGAAATTCAGCGCATAAAGGATCAGCACGACCACCATGGCGGAGAAGTCGATGCCGCCCATAGCCGGCAGAAAACGGCGGATTGGGGACATCAGCGGTTCGGTCAGTTGCAGCAGAACATAATCCATCGGGCCGCGTCCCTGACTGACCCAGCTCATTAATGAACGTACCAGGATGACCCAGAAGACCAGGTTACCGGCCGCTTTCAGCAATGACAGGACACCTATCAGAATATTGTAAGGGCCGATAGCAAACCCGCCGGACTGGATAAGCATCAGCACCGGGAATTTTATAATCGTCAGCACCAGTGCCAGCACCAGCGAGGCTGTATCGATAGGTCCGATAGCAGGAATAACCCGACGCAGGGGGCGGATCACCGGCTGGGTGATTTTGACGATAAACTGAGCCAGTGGATTATAGAAATCACAGCGAGCCCATTGCATCCAGATGCGTAATAGCAGCACCATGACGTAAAGATCGATAATTGTTTTGACCAGAAAAGTCAGAGTGTACATGAGTGTCCTCAGTTATTGTGAAGATGGCGGATAGTGACGGGCACCGAAAATGGCTGAACCGACACGTACCATCGTGCTGCCGGCTTCAATGGCAGCTTCCATATCATCGCTCATTCCCAGCGATAGCGTATCAATATTGCTGTATGCCGTACTAAGTGTACGGAATTCCTCCGCCATCCGACGGCAGACCGCGAGCTGTGCCTGATATTCTGTCTCCGGAGCAGGAATAGCCATCAGACCACGGAGCTTCAGTTGCGGCAACAGTGCAATCTGCTGAGCCAGCGCCGGTATTTCATGCGGAGAAATGCCGGATTTACTCTGCTCATCACTGATATTGACCTGTATCAGTACATTGAGTGGCGGCAGATGTGACGGACGCTGGTCATTCAGACGCTGCGCCAGTTTCAGCCGGTCAATGGTATGACACCAGGAAAAATTCTCAGCCACCAGACGGCTCTTATTGGATTGCAACGGGCCGATAAAGTGCCATTCAGCTTCCGGCAAATCCCGGGTTTGAGCAATTTTTTCGACCCCTTCCTGGACGTAATTCTCGCCGAAACACCGCTGGCCTGCCTGCCATGCTTCCCGGATAGCACTCACAGGTTTGGTTTTACTGACGGCCAGCAACGTAATTTGCTGTGGATCCCGGCCGCAGTTTTCGGCAGCAGCACCGAGACGCTGCCGGACTTGCTGTAAATTATGCTGGATGAAAGTCATAACGGACTATTTTATGGAGTTGGATGAAATTATTGCCCTTAGTGTAAAGCATAATGCCTCCGATCTGCATCTCTGCTGTGGACATTTCCCCTGGTGGCGATGTCACGGACAACTCGAAGCCCTGAATAATACGGCTCCGGTGACCGGACAACAGATCAGTAATTTCTGTGAACGATGGCTGGGCCGCCTGCAGCAGCAACAGCTCTCCCGACAGGGGCACTGTGATCTGGCGATAACAGCAACAGACGGAACGCGGTTACGCGCCTCCCTGTTCCGGCAACAATGCGGTTTATCACTGTCACTGCGTATTCTGCGTGCAGAAGTCCCGGCGATGGAGGCACTGGGATTACCCGCGATCAGCTATCGGTTACTGGAACGAAACAATGGCCTGCTGCTGGTGGCCGGTGCGACAGGCTGCGGAAAATCGACCTCTCTGGCGGCCATGATTGGCCGGGTGAACACCAGTGCGGCACGCCACATTATTACGCTGGAAGACCCGATTGAATATCTTCACCACAGCCAGCGCTCTCTTATTCAGCAACGGGAGGCAGGAGCCCATTTTTCGACGTTCAGTGAAGGCCTGACGGCAGCGCTACGCCAGGACCCGGATATTATTATGCTGGGTGAATTACGGGACAACCGGACTTTGCGCCTCGCGCTGACGGCAGCAGAAACCGGCCATCTGGTGCTGGCGACATTGCATACGGTGAATGCCGCACAATCGGTGGAAAGACTTCTGGAAAGTGCACCGGCCGATGATAAAGCACTGGTCAGAACCCAGCTGGCTCAAAGCCTGGCGGCAGTGATCAGTCAGCGATTGCTCAGCACGGGGACGCCAGGGGCAGAGCAGCGGGCGATTTTTGAAGTGCTGGTGAATACTCCTGCGGTGGCTAATGTGATCCGTGAGGGTAAAACGCACCAACTGCCGGGAATGATTGAGACCGGTATGCAGTCGGGAATGCAAAGTTTTTCACAAGCCCTGAGGCAGAGCCCTCCGCTGCCACTGTCCTGAACCCTGAGAATAATTTTATCGCAAAGCGGATAATAGCGGAGGAGGGGCCTGTATTACTTTTTCACCGGAGCAGCGCTGATCTCCACCCGGATACTCTTTTCCTGCCAACTGGTTTTATCAAACGTACGGCCGTAGATCAGTTTCAGAGTGGAAATGCCGGGTTTTTCTGCCAGCAGATAAAACGTCTGTTGTCCGCCACAGCCGACCATGCCTGGTTTACAGTCAGAAGACTGGGTGTAATCGCCGGGAATTAACAGTAAACCCTGGGGTAACCTGCTGACCATCCATTGATACCCGGTGGTTGGGTTCGCATCCAGCGTCAGAGCCACCGGTTTGCCGGTAACACCTTGCAGGCTTGACGGATGTGGTGCCGCTACGGCAGATAGCGTCAAACAGCAGAGTGCGCTGCACAGCAGACCTTTGATACTTTGTTTCATCGATAACTCCCCGTTTATGCTGATGTAAAATTCAATTCTGGCATGGATGATCACTTAGCCGTATAGATAGTAAAGCGTATTGCCGGAAGTATTGCTGACGCTGATCAGTACGGGATCATTTTCATCAGGCGTGGTGATCGAACCAGCTTTCCAGAATGATCACCGCGGAGCCTGAATCCACATTACCTTTACTCAACGCTTTATATCCGCCATGTTCAAACAGATCCGCACGGGCTTCCACCGTACTTAGCCGTTCGTCCTGTAATTCCACGGCGACGCCAAAGCGGCCATGCAGGCGGTTGGCAAATTTACGGGCACGGGCAGTCAGTGGCTGCTCAGTACCGTCCATATTCAGTGGTAAACCGACGACGACTAAATCCGGTTGCCATTCTTTCAGCAGCTTTTCAATTTTTGACCAGTCAGGAATGCCGTCCTGAGCCTTAATCGCGGTCAGGGGGCGGGCTGTTCCGGTCAGTTGCTGACCGATAGCGATCCCGATACTTTTTGTTCCGAAATCGAAACCGAGCAATGTTTTGACCGACATCAGGCATGCCCCGCTTCGCTGGCAATCTGGCAAATATCCACACCAATCAGCCTGGCCGCACTGCGCCAGCGCTCAGACGCCGGGGTATGGAACAGGATCTCCGGGGTCGCCGGGACCGTCAGCCACGAGTTTTCCAGAATTTCACTCTCCAGTTGCTGTTGATCCCATGTGCAGTAACCCAGCGCGACAATCACATTTTCGGGTTGCTGTTCACGGCCCAGAGATTCAAGGACATCTTTTGATGTGGTCAGTACGGTATCTTCAGAAATGGAAATACTGGAAGAAAAATTGTGCGAAGGGGTATGCAATATGAACCCGCGATCTTCGGCCATCGGGCCGCCATTGTAGACCGGATAGTCCAGTACTCTGCTGCCGTGGGTGGGTGTCGGCGTAATCTCTAATTTTTTCAGGATACCTTCAATCGTCAGGTTTTCCATTGGCTTATTAACGATTAAGCCCATAGCGCCTTCATCATTATGCTCACAGATATAGACGACGGAACGTTTAAACAACGTGTCCTGTAACGAAGGCATCGCGATAAGGAAATGGTGTTCTAAATTCATACGGGCCTGATCAGTTGATTTTTAATAAGTCTCCGGCAGCCCCGGGCTGCCGGTAAGCGTGTGGCGACAGGTTAGCGTGCCAGACGTTTTTCAATAGCATCCATCAGCATGCCGGTGACAGAAATGGGGAATGCAGCCTCAATTTCACGTACACAGGTCGGACTGGTGACATTAATTTCAGTGAGACGATCACCGATAATGTCCAGGCCGACAAAAATCAGACCTTTCTCTTTCAGTACCGGAGCCACTTTTCGGGCAATCGCCCAGTCGCTTTCACTTAATGGCCGTGCTTCGCCACGTCCACCGGCTGCCAGATTACCGCGGGTTTCACCGGATTTCGGAATGCGGGCCAGACAGTAAGGCACCGGCTCACCATCAACGACCAGCACACGCTTATCCCCTTCTTTAATGGCAGGTAAATAGTTCTGAGCCATACAGAAGGTGGTGGCATTATGCGTTAGCGCCTCACAGATCACTGAAAAGTTAGGATCATCCTGTTTCACACGGAAAATGGAGGTCCCGCCCATGCCATCCAGAGGTTTCATGATGATATCGCCATGTTCCTGCCAGAATTCGCGCAGTTTTTCCTGGCTGCGGGTGACCAGCGTATCCGGGGTCAGTTCGGCAAACCAGGCGGTGAACAGCTTTTCGTTACAGTCACGCAGGCTGCCGGGTTTATTGACCACCAGGGTCCCGAGCTCTTCCGCTCTTTCCAGAATATAAGTGGCATAGATAAATTCGGTATCGAACGGTGGATCCTTACGCATCAGGATCACATCCAGATCCGCCAGCGGGACTTCCTGCTCACTGCCAAACTGATACCAGCCGTCATAGTTCTGCTCAACCGTTAACAGGCGGGTTCGTGCAGAAGCAACGCCACCGCGCAGGTGCAGGTCATTCATCTCCATATAATGAATTTCGTAACCCCGGCGCTGCGCTTCCAGCAGCATTGCGAAGCTGGTATCTTTTTTAATATTGATGTCCGCAATAGGGTCCATCACTATGCCAAGCTTAATCATTCTTCTCTCCTCGGAAGGCAGCAGTGACTACCTTATCATTAACGGATATTACCGGTTCAGGCTCCCGGAGGTTTTACCGCAGGTGCCGGTAAATCTTTGTCTCAGCCCAGGTCACCAAACCGGACCTGTAGTGCAGTGATAACGCTTAATGCGGCGGTCTCTGTTCTCAGCACTCGCGGGCCAAGCAGTATATCGGTGAATCCCTGATCCGCGGCCATTGCTATCTCATCCGTACTCAGACCTCCCTCAGGTCCAATCAGCAGGCGTACGTGGCTCACCGGCAAGGGGAGGGTATTGATACTTTGGCTAGCTCGCGGATGAAGATTCAGCTTCAATCCGTCTTCCTGTTCTGCACACCAGTCACTCAGTGACATGACCGGACGAATTTCCGGTATCCGGTTTCTGCCCGATTGTTCACAGGCAGCAATGGCAATTTTTTGCCACTGCTGACGTTTTTTCTCCAGACGTTCCGCATCCAGCCGGACACCGCAACGTTCGGAGAGCAGCGGAGTAATGCAGTTCACCCCCAGTTCAATGGATTTCTGGATAGTAAACTCCATTTTCTCACCGCGGGAAATTACCTGCCCGAGATGCAGAGAAAGTGGTGATTCACGGTTATCGGTGACACCTTCAGCCAGTTGTACTCTGACTCTTTTCTTATCCGCATGCGTAATGGTGGCACTGAAGACCTGATTACTGCCGTCGAAAATATCCAGTAACTGACCGGAGGTCATCCGCAGCACACGACCGACATGGTTTGCGGCTTCTTCGCTTAACTCTATTTCGCTATGACTTACTACATGTTCAGGGTGATAGATGCGGGGTACGCGCATGAAAAATCTGCCAGTTCAGGGCTGTCGCCGGGCGGACAGCCAGTAATAAAAAATAATAGTCAGTGTCTCTGCCTGTGAAGATAACGTCAACTGCTGTCCGCTATTTTTTAGTGCAGTAACAGCTCAGCAGAGACCCGCAGGATTATGTCATAGCCTCCCTGCTCAGGGGAGAAAAGTGTGATCAGTCACGCTGCGGTACCGCACGTAAGTCATTGCCACAATGGGTACACCGGTAACGTGTTTCTCCACGCAGCACCCGGTTATGCCGGCGTACGGTCAGCTGGTGCTGGCGGCATGGGCAGGTATAGGCAAAGGTTTTCTGAAGCGAACCGGTATTAAACTGATGTGTCCGCCGGGCGCTGACACCCAGTACCGTTTCCATCATCCACTTCCATTCTTTACCATGAGGCGCCACCCGGCCAAACTCTTTCCAGACCAGCAGATGGGCCAGTTCATGAGGAACGACATCATCGATAAAAGCCTGCTGATTTTCCAGCAACAGCACCGGATTTAAACGAATTTCCCACTGCTGCAGCCAGGCCGTTCCGGCAATCGTACCCCGTTGCTGATAGAGGAGAGCGGGCTCAGCATAGTTTTTCTCAAGCGTGCGGTTTGCAAGCGCCAGATTCTCACGTAAAGAGCGCATAACAGCTTGCTGAAGAGCAATAGGCAGACGGGGAGTTTTCATAGCGGCAGCATAATCGCTGTGCGGGGAGATTTCAATCGGCGGGGCGGGAAGGGGGAAAACCTCCCGGGTAACGGTAACGTTGCCCGGGAGGGAGCGGTGCAGATTAGTCTTTCTGACCGATGGTACGCAGCTTTTTGCCCTGCATCAGATTGCGTTCGATGTGTTCCAGAGAAACGTTCTTCGTTTCCGGGATAAGCCACAGTGTGAGCACAATGAAGAACAGGTTCAGTAAGGCGTACAAGCCAAAGGTCGGTGCATTACCCAGCGAGTTAAGCAGGGTCAGGAAGGTGGCACCGACAATCATATTGGCAATCCAGTTAGTGGTGGTCGAGACGGTGATCCCGAAATCGCGGCCTTTCAGCGGCTGAATTTCAGAACACAGTACCCAAATCAACGGACCGGCGCTCATTGCAAAACCAATGATAAACATCAGCAGCATAGCAATCGCGAAGTACTGCGCCCCGACAGAATGAATACCGAAGTGCAGCATACCGCCAAGGATACCCATACCGGCAGCCATCACGATAAAGCCAAGGATCAGCGTCGGTTTACGACCCCAGCGGTCAACCAGGCCGATGGCAATAAAGGTCGACAGAACGTTAATCAGGCCAACAATTACAGTGCCCCACATCTGTTGATTAGTGTCGGTAAACCCGGCAATTTCAAAGATTTTAGGTGCGTAGTACATGATAACGTTCATACCGGTGAACTGCTGCATGACCTGTAACAGAACGCCAAGATACACCGCACGACGGAAGTTACTGTTGGTTTTGAACAGCGCCCAGCCAGTCTGCTTAACTTTCAGACTTTCACGGATCTCATCCAGCTCACGCTTCGCCTGTTCACTGGTGTCACGCAGACGATCCAGCACCCGTTTGGCATCATGGAAATTCCCTTTGGCCGCCAGCCAGCGGGGGCTGTTCGGCAGGAACATCACACCGACCAGCAGCAATAATGCAGGGATAGTAATGACACCCAGCATCCAGCGCCATGCGCCGCTGTAACTCAGCGCAGTATCGGACAGATAAGCCCCGAGAATACCGATGGTGATCATCAGCTGATACAGTGAAATCATGCTGCCCCTGATTTTCTCAGGTGCGATTTCCGACAAATAAAGTGGTGCGGTATAAGAGGCAATCCCCACCGCCAGACCCAGCAGTACACGGGCTGCAATCAGGATTTCCGGGTTGGCAGCAAACGCAGAGCACAGAGAACCGGCAACAAATAAAATTGCACCGGCCATCAGACTTTTTTTACGGCCCAGTTGTGAAGACATCCAGCCGCTACCGATGGCTCCGATGGCGGCACCAAACATCATGGAGCTGACAATCCACTCCTGCTGATGAGGGGTGACATTGAAATCTTTCGCGATGAAAGGCAGGGCACCGGCAATAACACCGATATCCAGCCCGAACAATAATCCTGCAAGTGCAGCAAGAAAGCAGACGAAGAATGTCATCATCTTGTTTGACGTTCTGCGTTTGTGTGTGTTGCCAGGCATGTTTAGCCTCCGCTGTTAACTATCATTATTGTAGTAATGTTAAAAAAAACTTCCGGATCTGTCAGTGAGCAAGATCACAGTGATGTAATCGATTACATAACATAACCTGCTGAAAGCAATATTTAATTCAGATAACCCACTTTCTGTACCAGGGCTGATGTAAACCCGGACAGAAAAAAATTTCCGGATTATAATCCCGCAGCCGGAACCCAAAGCAACCTATTTTTCACGATGAATATAAATTGTTATAGCCTGAAAAATCCGGGATTGATAGTCGCTTTCAAATGTAACCGTTACCACAAAAGATTTTTAACAAATATTTTGCTGAGATGCGTGGATGAGGGGTAACCATAAATTCCGCAATAGCGATGAGTTCAGGGGGGAAGTGTGTGCAGAACTGAGAAGAGACAGGGCAGAACTCTGCCCTGTCAAAAGCATTACAGACCGGCAGCTTCGCGCAGGGCTTCAGCTTTGTCGGTTTTTTCCCATGGGAAGTGCTCACGGCCAAAGTGACCATAGGCCGCAGTCTCACGGTAAATCGGGTGCAGCAGATCCAGCATCTGAATCAGACCGTATGGACGCAGGTCGAAGAATTCACGTACCAGCAGGGTCAGTTGCTCGGTAGGCACTTTACCGGTACCGAAGGTTTCCACCATGATAGAGGTCGGCTCAGCCACACCGATAGCATAAGAGACCTGGATTTCACAACGGTCAGCCAGGCCGGCGGCGACGATGTTTTTCGCCACATAGCGGGCAGCATAGGCCGCAGAACGGTCAACTTTTGACGGATCTTTACCTGAGAACGCCCCACCACCGTGACGCGCCATACCGCCGTAGGTATCGACGATAATTTTACGACCGGTTAAACCACAGTCACCCATAGGACCGCCGATAACAAAACGACCGGTCGGGTTGATAAAGTATTTGGTTGCGCTGGTCAGCCACTCTTCCGGCAGCACAGGTTTGATGATGGTTTCCATCACCGCTTCCTGCAGCTCTTTTTGACCAATGTCTTCAGCGTGCTGAGTGGACAGAACCACGGCATCGATACCGACAATTTTTCCATCGTCGTACTGGAAAGTGACCTGGCTTTTTGCATCCGGGCGTAACCATGGCAGCGTGCCATCTTTACGGACTTCGGACTGACGCTGCACCAGACGGTGTGCGTAGGTCACCGGAGCTGGCATCAGCACATCGGTTTCGTTGGTGGCATAACCGAACATCAGGCCCTGGTCACCGGCACCCTGTTCCAGCGGGTCGGCACGGTCAACACCCTGGTTGATATCCGGAGACTGTTTACCGATTGCACTCAGTACTGCACAGGAGTTCGCATCGAAGCCCATATCTGAATGAACATAACCGATATCACGGACGGTCTGACGGGTGATATCTTCGATATCGACCCATGCACTGGTAGTCACTTCACCGCCGACCAGCACCATGCCTGTTTTGACATAGGTTTCGCAAGCTACGCGAGCTTTAGGATCTTGTTCAAGGATGGCATCCAGCACTGCATCAGAGATCTGATCAGCAATTTTATCGGGATGCCCTTCTGATACGGACTCGGATGTAAATAAGTGTTTTGCCATTTGTTCTTTACCTTACTCTATGGTTTCAATTCTACAGCATAGCGAACATCAGCAGTGCTCAGTTTCGCTTCTTCAGACAAAGCCGTGAGCGGTACAGGGTGTGCCTTTCGACACAGGCTGGTATGACACTGCCTGGTGACTAATGAGTGCAGATGGAGATTTATTAGACGGAAAACCATCCGGACGTCTATTTTAGGTCACACCTCCGTGTAAATTCCAGCCCTTTTTTATTATTAACGCTTTCAGGCTTGTAAACTTATGCGGACAGCGTACTGATTTTGAGATAATTTCTTTGCTTTTTAGGGCGGTGGGCGGTATAAACAGCGGCTGCTGTTCCCCCGGGGAACACCGCCCTGTGGCGGCGCGTATTGATGCGGCAATAGTGTCAGGAATACCCGTTTCTGACCTTCACCCTCTGACCGTTTTCCGTATGCAGACAGCATATGTGGAGGTGACAAGACTAATGAACCAGGCCTATACAATTTTTGATGGTTCTTCGCTCTGTTCTGATGCGCTGAGTTCTTACTCTTTTTTTTCTGCGATTTATGCAGTGACCTTCATACTGTCCCGACGACGTTATCCTTTTTGCCCTGTTGATCCTGATACCTGTGCTGGCTGAATGCCGTACGCAGGCCGGGCCTGTTCTCTGTGTTACCGGAGATTTTCTCTCCCTCGTAACTCAGGCCAGTGATCCTATTAATGCCATCGTTCATCCTGACTCTGTGCTATACCTGATGGATGAAATTGCCAATCCGATCAGGAGACGTTTCTCCATGCGGGAAATCAGCCGTTTCACTTTTCAATCTAAAATAGAGGTTCGCAATGTCTGACGACATGAAGACTATTAAGGGTTCGTCAGCAGGCGAACATGGGGAATTGCGCTCAATGCAGGAAGTCGCAATCACTAATTCTGACGCCAGCCGGATGTTAAAAACCTATAACATCGCCTGGTGGGGCAACAACTATTATGACGTCAATGAACTGGGTCATATCAGTGTGTGCCCGAATCCGGATAAGCCGGAGGTCAGGGTTGATCTGGCAAAACTGGTCAAAGAGCGTGAAGCTCAGGGGCAGCGTCTGCCGGCGCTGTTTTGTTTTCCGCAGATCCTGCAACATCGCCTGCGCTCAATCAACGAAGCGTTCCGCCGTGCCCGTGAATCGTTTGGCTACCGTGGCGATTATTTCCTGGTGTATCCCATCAAGGTCAATCAGCACAAGCGCGTTATCGAGTCACTGATCAATTCCGGCGAGCCGCTGGGGCTGGAAGCCGGCTCCAAGGCCGAACTGATGGCAGTACTGGCTCACGCGGGTCAGACACGTTCGGTGATTGTCTGTAACGGTTATAAAGACCGTGAATACATTCGTCTGGCGTTAATCGGCGAAAAACTGGGCCATAAGGTGTATCTGGTTATTGAGAAAATGACCGAAGTTCGTCTGGTTCTCGAAGAAGCTGAGCGCCTGAACGTAACACCGCGTTTGGGGATCCGTGCGCGTCTGGCGTCTCAGGGATCAGGTAAATGGCAGTCGAGCGGCGGCGAAAAATCGAAGTTTGGTCTGTCGGCAACTCAGGTACTGCAGCTGGTGGATATCATGCGTAATGCCGGTCGTCTGGACAGCCTGCAACTGCTGCATTTCCATCTTGGCTCCCAGATGGCCAATATCCGGGATATCTCTACCGGGGTTCGCGAGTCAGCACGTTTTTATGTAGAGCTGGCGAAACTCGGCGTAAACATCAAATGTTTTGATGTCGGCGGCGGCCTCGGCGTTGATTACGAAGGTACCCGTTCCCAGTCAGATTGTTCGGTTAACTACGGCCTGAATGAATACGCCAATAATGTTATCTGGGCGATCGGTGATGCCTGTGACGAACATGGGCTGGAGCATCCGACCGTGATCACGGAATCAGGGCGTGCGGTAACAGCACACCATACGGTTCTGGTGTCTAACATCATCGGTGTGGAGCGCAATGAATTTACTACTCCTCAGGCCCCGGCGGAAGACTCACCTCGTCCGATTATCAGCCTGTGGGAAACCTGGCAGGAGATGCATGAACCGAATGTTCGCCGCTCCCTGCGTGAATGGTTGCATGACAGTCAGATGGACCTGTCTGATATCCACACCGGATATTCGGCCGGCACCTACAGCCTGACCCAGCGTGCCTGGGCTGAGCAGTTGTACCTGAGCATCTGCCATTATACCCGCCAGCACCTGGACCCGAGCAACCGTGCACATCGTCCGATCATTGACGAATTACAGGAGCGGATGGCAGATAAGATCTACGTCAACTTCTCACTGTTCCAGTCCATGCCGGATGCCTGGGGGATCGACCAGTTGTTCCCGGTACTGCCGCTGGAAGGGCTGAATAAGTCTCCGGAACGTCGTGCCGTCCTGCTGGATATTACCTGTGACTCTGATGGCACCATCGATCACTATGTCGACGGTGATGGTATTGCCACCACCATGCCTATGCCGGAATATGATCCGCAAAATCCGCCGATGCTGGGCTTCTTTATGGTCGGTGCGTATCAGGAAATTCTGGGCAATATGCATAACCTGTTCGGTGATACTGAAGCGGTTAACGTGTATGCCTTTGATGACGGTTCAGTGGATGTGGAACTGTCCGATACGGGCGATACCGTGGCTGATATGCTGGAATACGTACAGCTGAATCCGCGAGAATTGCTGGAACTGTTCCAGAAACAGGTGAAAGCCAGCGATATCGAAGAAGAATTACGTGATCAGTTCCTGTCGGAATTTGAAAGTGGTCTTTACGGGTACACCTACCTGGAAGACGAGTAACAACGTCCTGCCATGTCTGACGGTTATCACTACGCACGGATAATCATTGCAGAGGTGGCAGCGAAATATCATAATCCGCAAATACCCTTGTGCGTCGGGTTTAACGACACACAAGGGTTTTTTTTCGTCTATACCTGAGCGGATAGCTGAATATCTGATGCCGGTGATCCGTTCACCGGAATGAAAGAGGAAGAGATATGTACCATACCCTGGGTAATCAGTATGACAACTCCCTGGTGTCAAATGCCTTTGGCTTTATGCGGTTCCCGCTGAACTTTCAGCCGTATGACAGCGATGCTGAGTGGGTGATCACTGGCGTTCCTTTCGATGCGGCGACATCCGGCCGTCCCGGCAGCCGTTTAGGCCCCGGAGCCATTCGCCAGATCTCGACCAACCTGGCCTGGGAAGGGTGTCGCTGGCCGTGGGATTTTGACCTGCGTGAGCGTCTGAACGTCGTTGATTGCGGTGACCTGGTCTATGCATTTGGTGATTCCCAGGACATGTCGACCCGCTTACAGGAACATGCCGAAAAATTACTGGCTAACGGCAAACGTATGCTGACCTTCGGCGGCGACCACTACATCTCCCTGCCGCTGCTGCGCGCCCATGCGAAGCATTTCGGTAAGATGGCTCTGGTACATTTTGATGCGCATACCGATACCTATTCAAACGGGCCGACCTTTGACCACGGTACCATGTTCTACCATGCCCCGAATGAAGGGCTGATTGACCCGGATCACTCGGTACAGATTGGTATCCGTACCGAATATGACAAAAATCTGGGCTTCAATGTGTTGGATGCGGCATGGGTCAATGATCAGTCTGTGGGATCCATCCTGGCGGAAATCAAAAAAACTGTCGGTGATCTGCCGGTTTATCTGACCTTTGATATCGATTGCCTGGATCCGGCGCACGCACCGGGCACCGGAACGCCGGTGATTGGCGGGCTGACGTCTGACAAGGCGACGAAGCTGATCCGTGGTCTGCAGGGTATGAATATCGTGGGCATGGATCTGGTGGAAGTCGCGCCAGGCTATGATCATGCGGACCTGACTTCGCTGGCGGCGGCGACGCTGGCTTTAGATATGTTACATGTTCAGGCCGCCAACAAAGCGTAATTACTTGTATCGGAGACCGTATCAGGGGTAAGTTACCTGATACGGATTTAAGAGGAGAATATCATGGGTTTACTGGATGATCTGGTCGGTTCCCTGACCGGCGGGCAGCAAAATAATCTGGGGCAGTTACAGGCTGTCTGGAACTGGGTACAGGAGCAGGGCGGTGTGGAAGTTCTGATCCAGAAATTCCAGCAGGGCGGACTGGGCGAAATCCTGTCGACCTGGCTGAGCAATGGCGCGAATCAGTCTGTCAGCAGTGATGACATTAAGTCAGCACTCAGCAGCCAGGACTTAGAGTCTCTGGCCGGCAAACTGGGGACCGACGTTGACGGTGCCTCCGGCGTTCTGTCTAAAATCCTGCCGGAACTGATGGATAAAATTTCTCCGCAAGGTGAAGTTCATCCGGAAGCCACAGGCACTAACAGTTCGCCTGACCTGGGCTCTCTGGTCGCCAGCATCTTCAAAAGCTAATTCCTGACATTCGCTCAGGTACACCGGCAGAACCGTCAGGACTGCCGGTTTTTTTATCCTTTCTGTTCAAAAAGCACCCACCCCTGTTCCCCACTAAAAAACGGTGCTTACGGACAAGGAAAATTGTCTTTCCCCGCAAGGGGGTAGCATAATCTTTTGCGATCACCGCTTCCGGTAAACACTCTGAGGGTTTATCCCAGCCAGCCAGCCCTCCGGGTCGCACAATTCGCCCGTCATAGCATATACTTTTGCCCCGTTTTTCATGTACATTGAAGGACGACTGTTTTTCCGCCTTGCCTGTTAATTGTTGATTTTCAATGCATTGGTAAAGGGAAGGCCATTATCCGATCTGGAGTTTAAGCATGCCCTCTCATAAAGAACTCGCGAATGCTATTCGTGCCCTCAGTATGGATGCCGTACAAAAAGCCAAATCCGGTCACCCGGGTGCCCCGATGGGCATGGCTGATATTGCCGAAGTGTTATGGCGTGATTTCCTGAACCATAACCCGCAGAACCCGTCCTGGGCCGATCGTGACCGTTTTGTCCTGTCTAACGGCCACGGTTCCATGCTGATTTACAGCCTGCTGCACCTTACCGGGTATGATCTGCCGATTCAGGAACTGGAAAACTTCCGCCAGCTCCATTCCCGTACCCCGGGCCACCCGGAATACGGTTACACCCCGGGCGTGGAAACCACCACCGGGCCGCTGGGACAGGGCATTGCCAATGCGGTCGGTTTTGCCATTGCTGAGCGCACACTGGCTGCCCAGTTTAACCGTCCGGGCCACGATATCGTCGACCACTACACCTACGCGTTTATGGGTGATGGCTGCATGATGGAAGGGATCTCTCACGAGGCCTGTTCACTGGCCGGTACCCTGAAACTGGGTAAACTGATCGCTTTCTATGACGACAACGGCATTTCCATCGATGGTCACACCGATGGCTGGTTTACCGACGACACCGGTATGCGTTTCGAAGCCTATAACTGGCATGTGATCCGCGGTATCGACGGCCACGACCATGACGCTATCCGCCGTGCGGTGGAAGAAGCACGCAGCGTAACCGACAAACCGTCACTGCTGATTTGCAAAACCGTGATCGGTTTCGGTTCGCCGAACAAAGCCGGCACCCACGATTCTCACGGCGCCCCGCTGGGTGACGAGGAAATTGCACTGACCCGTAAACAACTGGGCTGGAACTACGCACCGTTTGAAATCCCTGACGATATTTATGCGGCCTGGGATGCCAAAAATGCCGGTTCTGAGAAAGAGCAGGCGTGGGATAAGAAATTTGCTGCCTACCAGCAGGCTTTCCCGGCGCTGGCTCAGGAATTTGTCCGTCGTACCCGTGACAAACTGCCGGAAAACTGGCAGGAAGAGTCACAGAAATATATCGAACAGCTGCAGGCAAACCCGGCGAACATCGCCAGCCGTAAAGCCTCACAGAATGCCATTGAAGCGTTCGGTAAACTGCTGCCGGAATACCTGGGCGGTTCAGCGGACCTGGCCCCGAGCAACCTGACGATGTGGTCCGGCTCTAAACCGATTAACGAAGATGCCGCAGGTAACTATATCCATTACGGTGTGCGTGAATTCGGAATGACCGCGGTGGCGAACGGTATCTCCCTGCATGGCGGCTTCCTGCCTTACACCGCAACCTTCCTGATGTTTGTGGAATATGCACGTAATGCTGCGCGTATGGCAGCCCTGATGAAAATCCGTCAGGTGCTGGTCTATACCCATGACTCTATCGGTCTGGGTGAAGACGGTCCGACTCACCAGCCGGTCGAGCAGCTGGCCAGCCTGCGTACGACTCCGAACATGAGCACCTGGCGTCCGTGTGACCAGGTGGAATCTGCGGTGGCCTGGAAATACGCTATCGAACGTCAGGACGGCCCGACCGCACTGATCTTCTCCCGTCAGAACCTGGCGCAGCAGCCACGCAGTGCAGAGCAGCTGGCGAACGTGGCCCGCGGCGGATATGTACTGAAAGACTGTGACGGCCAGCCGGAACTGATCCTGATTGCCACCGGTTCAGAAGTCTCTCTGGCCGTCGCGGCGGCAGAGCAGCTGAGCGGACAGGGCCGTAAAGTCCGTGTTGTTTCGATGCCGTCAACGGATGCCTTTGATAAGCAGGATGCGGCTTACCGTGAATCGGTACTGCCGGCGGCAGTCACCGCCCGTGTGGCTATCGAGGCAGCTATCGCTGACTTCTGGTACAAATATACCGGCCTGAACGGTGCAATTGTCGGTATGACCAGCTTCGGTGAGTCAGCGCCGGCGGATCTGCTGTTTAAAGAGTTCGGCTTCACCGTAGAGAATGTAGTGGCGAAAGCTAACGCTCTGCTGTAATCCGGTCCTTTGACAGGTCTGTAAGTGAACAGCATGGCGGGAAACTGCCATGCTTTTTTTTCAGGTTACGGAACGGGAAAGATGAACTGAGATGTGCTTTTTATGCACAGCTGACAGTTAAAAATGTGAGTTTGATCGAATAATTAGAATTGCAGTTGATCTCAGTCATTCCCGTGTGACATCGCATGATTTATTCTCAGCTGAAGCGTTTCAGTTGGGGTTCTGTAGCGGCAATAGTGTCCGGTCTGTCGTTGCGCTAACGCGTTGAGGTGACAGGGATCGCTGTATTCCGTAACCACCGGCACAGAAATAATGGTAGTGACATGACCCTGAGAATTGCGATTAATGGTTTTGGACGTATTGGCCGTAGCGTATTGCGCGCACTGTACGAAAGCGGCCGGCATACGGATATTTCAGTCGTAGCCATTAATGAACTGGCCGACAATGAAGGGATTGCCCATCTTCTGAAATATGACACCACGCATGGTCGCTTTGCTTATGAGGTACGGCTGGAAGAGGATGTGCTACGGGTAGGGCGTGATCCTATCCGCCTGTTACATCAGCCTCAGATAGCCTCTCTTCCCTGGCGGGAACTGGACGTTGATATTGTACTGGACTGCACCGGGCACTATGGCAGCCGAGCGGATGGCGAGGCACACCTTGCAGCCGGTGCTAAAAAAGTGCTGTTTTCACACCCGGGCGGGAATTCTCTGGATGCGACCGTGGTGTATGGTGTGAACCACCATGAACTGAAAGAAAGCGACCGGATAGTCTCAAATGCGTCCTGTACCACAAATTGTATCATCCCGGTGATTAAACTACTGGATGATGCCTTCAGGATTGTATCGGGTACCGTCACGACTATCCATTCATCCATGCATGATCAACAGGTTCTGGATGCCTATCATACCGATTTGCGCCGGACCCGGGCAGCCAGCCAGTCGATCATACCGGTAGACACCAAACTGGCGGCCGGGATCACGCGGATATTTCCTCAGTTTGCGGATCGGTTTGAGGCTATTGCCGTGAGGGTGCCGGTGATCAATGTGACGGCTATCGACCTCAGTGTTACCCTGGAAATACCGGTGACTGCGGCCAAAGTTAACGAGGTTTTGCAAAACGGAGCACAGGGAATATTTCGTGGTATAGTCGACTATACCGAACTACCCTTGGTTTCTGTTGATTTTAACCACGATCCGCACAGTGCCATCGTCGATGGTACTCAGACACGGGTCAGTGGTCAGCACCTGGTGAAAACCCTGGTGTGGTGCGATAACGAATGGGGCTTTGCTAACCGGATGCTGGACACCACCTTAGCAATGTCTGCAGGTAATTTCAGGTAAGGCGTGATAGCGCCTGACAAACTTACGAGAATCAATAAGAGGATTCACCATGTCTGTAATTAAAATGATCGATCTGGATCTTGCAGGTAAACGTGTACTGATTCGTGCTGACTTGAACGTACCGGTGAAAGACGGAAAAGTTACGTCAGATGCCCGTATCCGTGCATCATTACCGACCATTGAATCTGCACTGAAGCAGGGTGCTAAAGTCATGGTGACCTCTCACCTCGGTCGCCCGGTAGAAGGCGAATATAACGAAGAGTTTTCTTTGCTGCCGGTGGTGAATTACCTGAAAGATAAACTGAACGGTACCAATGTCACGCTGGCAAAAGACTATCTGGACGGCGTATCTGTGGAAAGCGGCGAACTGGTTGTGCTGGAAAACGTCCGTTTCAACAAAGGCGAGAAAAAAGATGACGAAGTGCTGGCGAAGAAATATGCCGCACTGTGTGATGTTTTTGTGATGGATGCTTTTGGTACCGCGCACCGTGCTCAGGCCTCTACCCACGGTGTAGGTAAATTCGCCCCTATCGCGTGTGCCGGCCCGCTGTTATCCGCAGAGCTGGAAGCATTAGGTAAAGCGATGAGCAACCCGGCACGTCCGATGGTTGCTGTGGTGGGTGGGTCTAAAGTTTCAACGAAGTTTGATGTCCTGCAGTCACTGGTGGGCATTGCTGATACCGTGATTGTCGGCGGGGGTATCGCAAATACTTTTGTGGCTATTGACAACAATGTCGGTAAATCACTGTATGAGCCGGACTTCGTGGAAGCGGCGAAAAAACTGCGTGATCAACATGGGATCCCGGTACCGACGGACTCCCGCGTAGGTACTGAATTCTCTGAAACGGCACCTGCAACCGTGAAAAAAGTTAACGAAATTCGTGATGATGAAGAGATCATGGACTTTGGCGACGAAACGGCACAGGCAATGGCCGCTATCCTGAAAGGCGCGAAGACGATCCTGTGGAATGGTCCGGTAGGGGTATTTGAATTCCCTAACTTCCGTAAAGGCACCGAAATCGTTGCTAATGCCATTGCAGACAGCGAAGCATTCTCTGTTGCCGGTGGCGGTGATACGCTGGCGGCCATCGATTTGTTCGGTATCGAAGATAAAATTTCTTATATCTCTACCGGCGGTGGTGCTTTCCTCGAATTTGTTGAAGGTAAAAAATTACCGGCAGTTGCCATGCTTGAAGAGCGTGCAAAACAGTAATTCTGCGACGGTGTACCCGGCAGGGGCCGGGCGCATCGAGTTTAGCCCGGCTAACGGGCATCCGTTTACGGCCAACGAAACAGGACAATGTCATGTCTAAAATTTTTGATTTCGTAAAACCTGGTGTAGTTACTGGCGAAGATGTTCAGAAAATCTTCCAGGTCGCTAAAGAGAATCATTTTGCACTGCCTGCAGTAAACTGTGTCGGCAGCGACTCCATCAATGCGGTACTGGAAACTGCGGCGAAAGTGAAAGCGCCGGTAATTGTTCAGTTCTCTAACGGTGGTGCTGCATTTATTGCCGGTAAAGGCTATAAGTCTGACAAACCGCAGGCTGCGGCTATCATGGGTGCTATCGCGGGTGCACACCATGTGCATCTGATGGCTGAAGCGTACGGTGTACCGGTTATTCTGCACACTGACCACTGTGCCAAAAAACTGCTGCCATGGATCGACGGTCTGCTGGATGCCGGTGAAGCGCATTTCGCCAAAACCGGTAAGCCTCTGTTCTCTTCTCACATGATCGACCTGTCAGAACAGTCACTGGAAGAAAACATCGAAATCAGCAGCAAATACCTGGCTCGCATGGCGAAAATGGGTATGACTCTGGAAATCGAACTGGGTTGTACCGGCGGTGAAGAAGACGGCGTTGATAACTCGCACCTCGATAACTCAGCTCTGTATACCCAGCCTGAAGATGTTGATTACGCATACCGTAAACTGAACGAGATCAGCCCTAATTTCACTATCGCAGCTTCTTTCGGTAACGTGCATGGGGTGTACAAACCTGGTAATGTTCAGCTGACGCCAAAAATTCTGCGTAATTCACAGGATTATGTCAGCGAAAAACATGGCCTGCCGCACAACGCGCTGAACTTTGTTTTCCACGGAGGCTCCGGTTCTTCTGCTGAAGAGATCAAAGAAGCTATCGGCTATGGCGTGATCAAAATGAATATCGATACCGATACCCAATGGGCGACCTGGGACGGTATTCTGCAGTACTACAAAAAGAACGAAGGTTATCTGCAGTCTCAGTTGGGCAACCCTGAGGGTGACGATAAACCGAACAAAAAATACTATGATCCACGTGCCTGGCTGCGTGCAGCGCAGAGCTCAATGGTAGTTCGCCTGGAACAGGCATTCCATGAGCTGAATGCGATTGATCGTCTGTAAGCCCCACTGAGGGGAAAGAGGCCCGCATTATAGCGGGCCTTTTTTATTGCCATCGTGTCAGGCTGAGTGCCTTGCAGCAAGGCGAACGGAATATTCACCGAGCTGACACAAACAAATTATCCTGTTTCCCGTGTATCCGCTCTGAGCAGGTTCCGCCCGTCATACGTGAAGTAGTTTCAGTTGCCGCATGGCGGCGGCCGGGTTAAGGCCCGAAGGCGCGGGCCTTAACAATCCGCGCCTGGCGCAGGTCCTCGCTGTCCCCTCACTTATCGCTCCGGCCTGACGGCCCGCCCGGATCCGCCGTCCTGGCTCAGCCTGGCCGTCACTCTGCGTTCGGCGCTGCGGATAGCGCCCCAAAACCT
>ERZ794936.194-NODE-194-length-36457-cov-7.918081_pt1 | contig 36457 bp, 17 predicted proteins | sample MGYA00511083_ERZ794936 | MGnify/ENA primary metagenome ERZ794936 (study PRJEB30137, sample SAMN04331409) | food metagenome | isolation source: Y2 must sample point D1 replicate A | place: Australia: South Australia | collected 2014 ... | reverse complement strand
CAATTCTCCATTGACCGGAATTATTGTCATTGTATTGCTTTGTACCATAGTTACAGCAGTAACCTAAGAAAATACCAAATGTAATTAAAAGTTGATAGAAAGAAACACAAATGGATCTTAACTTGGCTGGAGCGGTTTCACCCAACATTAATGGGGAAACAACAGCAATACCACCGAAACCGAAACCAGCAATAATTCTACCAACTAAATATTGAACCCATACATGTGGGTGATCCAAACAAGTGATTTGGATTAAGATACCAACCATGTATACACCAGCGACAATAGTCAAAGCAGGTTTTCTACCGTACTTGTCACACAAACCACCTAAGAATAAACCACCTAAACAACAACCAACGTTAAACATAGAAACCATTAAACCAGTTCTAGCATCGGTGAAGTAATATTCCTTTCTTCCTTCATGATAGGAACCAAATCTCTTCATAAAGTTACCCATCTTGAAGAAACCACCAATGGTACCGGTATCAAAACCAAACATGAAACCACCAAATGCAATCAAAAAACAATTAATGATTACACCGGCATATTCACCGATACCCTTGTTAATAGCGGCAGAATGCATTAGGACTTGATCCTCAACGTTTGGCAACACTTTTTGAGAATCAGAAGAGTTGACTGAGTCAAACTTTTGTTTGTCTAATTGAACGTCATCAATGGACGAGTTAGTAGCGTCAGATTTCATTATTTTAAAAAATTATATTGCAATAAAGTCAAAGTTGTTGTAGTCAATACCAGTGGCTCTACTTGTTGTTTTTTTTAAAAATAATGTAGTATTTCTGGTTTATAAGTGCATTATTTAGCTTCAAAGTAGCAGTTGATCAAAAGTTTATACCATGCTAAAGTTCTCACTATTTTGAGCCTTGCCTTTATATAGTTTTATTGAAAGTGATATACCCGTAACTCCATCCTATAACATTAGTGATGGCATTAGCTTAGTCACTACAACTCTACTAAGAAAAAAAAATCCATAAGCTCAACTCCGTTTAGAAATCTTTTTTTGTAGAATATTGGCAAATGGGAAGTAGGCATGTTCATCTTTTTTCAGGTGCACAAAAGAAATTTTACATAATGATTTTCGCCTTTACTCGTGATGAATGTAAAACCTTATCAAAATTCACGCAGCATTTTGAATAGGGAGCGTAAATCCCTTTAAGATTCCCTCCGTCTATTGAATTTTCAGGTTTTTTTTTTACAATTTTTTGGGGTAAAACTCCAATTTTGATGAATATTTTCCAACAAAACCCATTAATAGTTGACATAAAAAGAAGTTTGGTTGAAGTTAAAGGTTAATCCCTCCAGCAAACCCCATATGTTTGAGTCATTTAAACAATCATTTAACAATTGTACTTGTTAACTTTGATGTAAGATTAAAAGTTAACAAGTTTGAAATGTAGTTAAATGCTGAATACTTGATCGTCTTGTAGATAAAAATTGATTATACTTGGGCAACTTTCCATCTATCAATTTTTTGAACATGGCAGATATAGGTCCGTTTTTGAAAGCACGTTTTTGTGCTTTATCCTTTACTTGGTTGTTAACGGATAAAACATTTTTGAGTAAATACGTAGTTTCTTGAATGAGTCTTGTCCAAGTGTAAGTAATAAACAAGTGGAAAGACCAAAGTAAGCTGTAGCGCTTGCTTTTTATTATTTCAAAGCTACCAAACACTTTATGTTTGGGTACTGAGCTTATTTGTTAATACCGTATGTTGGTCTTTGCAAACACAATGGAGTTGCCGCTGTTTGAAATGATTTTTGGAAAATAATATTTCAAAATAGCGGCGTTTCCGTTTTGGGAAAAAAAATTTGCATTTAATTAATTAAATGTTTTTTCTTATTATTTAGAAAAAAATAAATAAAACATTTTATTCAACGTTTATTATTCATATATATCAACTGATTTTTGTGCTAAAAAAATCTCTTTAAACCTGTTTCTTTATTTTCTTTTAACTCGCTGTCGTTATAGTTAGCATCTCTTCTAGCAGCAGGAACCCATCCAGCAGATTTCCAAGGCAAAATGTCGTCTTGCCACAATTCATCAACTTCTTCCAAAGTCAAATCTTTGGTTTCAGGAATGACAAAGAACACAAAAAAAGTCATAAAAATTAAACATCCTGTAAACACAAAACCGTATGAAAAGTGAATTGCACCAGTAATGAAAGGAGTAAAGAATGAAATTAAGAACCCCCATATCCAATTGGTACCTTGGGTGATGGCCATACATTTGGACTTGACTCTTAATGGATATGATTCAGCACAAACAACGTATGGTAATGGTCCCCATGTTGTAGCAAAGAAGAAAATGTATAAACAAGTGAATAAAATCATAACATCACCAGCACTCTTAGAAGCTGGTTCAGATCTTCCATTTGGATATAACTTCTTAACACCAATAGCAGCATAAATTACCATACAAACAGTCATAGTGGTGGAACCTAATAGTAATACAGTTCTTCTACCAAACTTTTTGACAACTAGCAAACACATACATGTAGATGCAAAATTAACTATACCAATAATAATAGAAGTTTGGTAAGAATCTTTCAAACCAACAGCTGTGAATATAATGGTTCCGTAATAGAAAAAATAATTGTCACCAGTTAGTTGTTGTAAGGATTGTAAAATAACACCCATAACAAGTCTTTGAAATACTTTAGTCTTTGTGCTAAATAGTTCCTTAAATGAAGCCTTACCAGCTAATCTTTCTGCTTGGACAGCTGTGGTGATATTATCAAGTTCTTGCTCTAACAGAGGGTCATCCATAGGTACTTTATTCAAGATAGATAATGTTCTTCTTGCTTCTTCAACTCTATCTTTTTGGACTAAGTATCTGGCAGATTCAGGTACAAAAGTTATACCACCCATCATAATTAATGCCCAAAGGAAACAAAGACCTAAAGCAACTCTCCATTGACCGGAATTATTGTCATTGTATTGCTTTGTACCATAGTTACAACAGTAACCAATTAGAATACCAAAGCAATTCACTAGTTGATAAAAGGAGACACAAATGGATCTTAACTTGGCTGGAGCGGTTTCACCCAACATTAATGGAGAAAAAACAGATATACCACCAAATCCTAAACCAGCAATAATTCTACCAATTAAGTATTGAACCCATACATGTGGATGATCCATACAGGTGATTTGAATCAATACACCAAGCATGTAAATACCAGCAACAATGGTTAAAGCAGGTTTTCTACCATATTTATCACATAGCCCACCAAGCATAATACCTCCTATACAGCAACCAACATTAAACATTGATACTAAAAGACCTGTTCTTACATTTGAAAAGTAATATTCCTTTCTTCCTTCATGATAGGAACCAAATCTCTTCATAAAGTTACCCATCTTGAAGAAACCACCAATGGTACCGGTATCAAAACCAAACATGAAACCACCAAATGCAATCAAAAAACAATTAATGATTACACCGGCATATTCACCAATACCCTTGTTGTTGGCTACAAGTAATTCATCTTCAGTGGAAGGATGAAGGTTGCGTAGATCAATGTTCTCGTCTTTTTTATTTTCTTCGTGTGTTCTAACGTCATCAAAAGATGAACTATTACTATCTGTTTTCATTACAATTTAGTTTTTAATGGGTTATTCTTTTATTTTATTTCTTACTTTTTTATTTGTTGAATATAACATTAGTGTTTAAACTATTTTCAAGAGAAACAAGTTGCTTAAATACAATATAAAAATATATTTCCCCACAATTGAAAAATAATGATTTACTTATATTTTAATAATTGACTAAAACCCCTTTAAAGGTGTAAACAATCACTGATGTTAAAAAGTTATCAACACGTATTATGATTAAATTAAGTTACCAAGTTGCGTAAAATTACAGTGTAAATACAATCAGCAACGCGGCATTATAAACAATGCTCATGAACCGAGCATAATGCACTCAAAAAATTATGCGCTTTTTAATTTTTTTTTTGTTTCATATAAGAGGGACTTTTTTTTTTTGTGGGGTTCCGAAATAAAACCCTGCAACTTATTCGCGTTTAGTTTTCGGGTTGAAACAGCTTGAATAGCGAGATGACTACAGAAAGGATAATAGTTTGAATATTAGACTGATCTAGTGAGTCGATTTAGATTTTGAAAAAATTGTTATGTTTCTTGCTGTGTTTTGAACAATTTTAATTTAGCTGTACTATAATGTTTTAGCTGTACTATTCCTGTCTTCAAAATCAAAAGCATGTAAGTATATTCGGCATTACAGCTTTCCACACTTGTAAATTTTTAAAACAAAAACATGATTTATTTGGTTGCGTGGAAAACAGTTTTCCTACTTCATAAATGACGTTTTTTTAAATTTTATTTAATTATTAATTTTTTGATTGTAGTTGGAAAAATGGATACATTCATGAACTAAATATATAAAGTAGATTCAATCAGATACAATAATGAAAGAGTTTTAATAGAAATTATTAAAAAGAAAACCAAGGATATAACTACTATTTTTCAAAAAAAGTAAAAGTTAATATATAGAAAAATGGTATTTCAAGAAAGTGAAATACATTTTTAATCATTTCATAGACAGATTAGATGGATATCTCAAAAGCAAAAAAACAATGATTTAATATCATTGCTTTAATCATTAGTAGTCATTATCATTAAACTAGAAAATTATTTATTATTTTGAATCTGTTATTTGCATGCTTTGAGATATTTTTTTTGGTTAAAAGAAAAAAAGACGATTTAGAAAATCTACTTAAAAGAATTTCTTTAATCCAGTCTTGTCGTCATGCTTTAAAGCTTCGTTGTCATATTCAGCATTTCTTCTGGCGGATGGAACCCAAGAGGAAGACTTCCATGGTAAGACACCATCTAACCACATTTCGTTGACTTCTTCTAAAGTTAAACCCTTAGTTTCTGGAACGGTGAAGAAGACATAGAAGGTCATGAAGACTAAACAACCCATGAAGACGTAACCGTAAGAGAAGTGAATAGCAGAGGTGATGAATGGAGTGAAGAAGGAAATAGCGAAACCCCACATCCAGTTAGCACCAGTAGCAATAGCCATACATTTAGACTTGACTCTTAATGGGTAAGTTTCAGCACAGATAACGTAAGCAATTGGAGCCCAGGTGGTAGCAAAACAGAAGATGTATAAACAGGTGAAAAGAATCATAACATCACCAGCCTTTTTGGATGGAGCTTCAGATCTTCCATTTGGATATAATTTTTTAACACCGATGGAGGAGTAGACAACCATACAAACAGTCATAGTGGTGGAACCTAATAATAATACAGTTCTTCTTCCGAACTTGTTAACAACGAATAGACAGAAACAGGTAGAAGCGAAGTTGACAATACCAATAATAATAGAAGTTTGGTAAGAATCTTTCAAACCAACAGCAGTAAAGACTAAAGTACCATAGTAGAAGAAGTAGTTATCACCAGTTAATTGTTGTAAGGATTGAATCATAACCCCCATAACTAATCTTTGGAAAACCTTGGTCTTGGTGGAGAATAATTCCTTGATGCTAGCTTCACCAGCAAGTCTTTCAGCTTCAACGGCAGCAACAATAGAGTCTAATTCGTTTTGTAATAATGGATCATCACCTGGAACCTTGTTTAAGATGGACAAAGTTTTTCTGGCATCTTCAATTCTATCTTTTTGGACTAAGAATCTAGCAGATTCAGGAACAAAAGTGATACCACCCATCATTAACAAAGCCCAAGCAAAACATAAACCAACAGCAACTCTCCATTGAGCACTGCTGCTGTCGCTGTATTGCTTTGTACCGTAGTTACAACAGTAACCTAAGAAAATACCTAAAGTAATCATTAATTGGTAGAAGGAAACACAAATGGATCTTAACTTGGCTGGAGCGGTTTCACCCAACATTAATGGGGAAACAACAGCAATACCACCGAAACCGAAACCAGCAATAATTCTACCAACTAAATATTGAACCCATACATGTGGGTGATCCAAACAAGTGATTTGGATTAAGATACCAACCATGTATACACCAGCGACAATAGTCAAAGCAGGTTTTCTACCGTACTTGTCACACAAACCACCTAAGAATAAACCACCTAAACAACAACCAATGTTGAAGATAGAAACCATTAAACCAGTTCTAGCATTAGTGAAGTAGTATTCTTTTCTTCCTTCATGGTAAGAACCAAATCTCTTCAAGAAGTTACCCATCTTGAAGAAACCACCAATGGTACCGGTATCAAAACCGAACATGAAACCACCAAAGGAAATTAAACCACAAATAAGAACAACACCAAATAGATCACCTAAACCGGTTTTGGAAGCAGCACTTTTTTCAAATAACAAGTCTTCGTTATTTTCAGCTTGTGGAGTTTCTAAACCAGAGTCTTCGTGTTTCAATTGGGTATCAGAGTGATTGTCTTCATCACCAGATGAAGTATAATTTTGTTGATTAGCTACTTGAGTAGACATTTTTTAAAAATTTATATTTTTTATTAGTAAATTGAGGTTATAAATATTTATTTTATTTCTGGTCTTTGTATTCTATTCTTTAAGTTTAGAAACATAAAACTAATGTTGATCATTAATTATCGATCAGAGTTGTTTATATACATTTCGATATTCAGCAAGGCATCGATTTGTTTTGTTGTGAAATTTTCAACATCTCACCATATAAACATGAGTCAAGCCCCTCTAAAACCCTAGCAAACTTGACAAAATGATAGGTTTTTGCTAGGATAATATCCATAGGGCTAGTATAAACCTCTTGAAAATTAAAATTTGGGGGGGGGGTTTTTTTAGCTGAATCTTATTAAATTTTGAAAATTTCCCCACACATTATATCCAAAAACAATAGAAATTGAAAAAAAAAAATAACTCCTGTCCGTTTTTAGTTGAAAAATATCTTAAACCTATCACTTTTCTGATGAATATTTTTTTCAATAAAATTATGTGGGGCATTAGGTGTAAACATTTAAATTTCAAGCTATTCTTTTCTTTTTCTTTTTTTCTTGGATCCATTACCTCCTCAATAGGTAATTTACACTATTACAATCTAGGCAAATTTCTTTTTCTTGAAAAAAAACCCCCCACTAATTTATTCCCTCTTCAAATTTCTGAAAATAAAGTAAAAAATACCAGCTGATAGGATGCGTTGAATTCTTTATTTACTACAATAAACCAATCTCGTGTTCCAAAATTAAAACGCGCAAATAATAACCAAATGGTGTGTTTTTTTAATAATTGAATCAGATGACAAAATTTTAAACCAAATTGTAGGTTAATTTATTGAAAAGATTGGTAGGTAATATGGCAAGTGCTGAAATGAGACAAAATAGCTTTTTTTATTTTGTATTAGACCTTCCTATCATGTTAATATTTTTGATTCAACAACCATCGTGTGTTGTATTTGTTAATACCTAAGTAAAGGCTGCAAAAATAAAATAAGAGGTTATTTTTGAAGAAAAACGAAAGAGATGACGGATGTTTAATATGATATCATTGAATAATTGGAAAAAATGCTTTGACCTTTCAAATATCTAGTAAAATTTTTTTTATACTTTATTGATGAGTGTCATTCTCTATAATAATATAGCTTTTGTTTTTGGTTTTACTATTATTAGCTGTATGCATCACATCGTTGTCGAGATCAGCTTTACATTGGATTTAATCATCATGTTTCTTGAATTGTATATTTCGGATATAAGCAAAAAATATTTTGTTTATATAAAATCACATGTTTAAACAAATGTTTTAAGTGTTTTAATTTTAAGTTTACAAATAGTTAAAATTTTAAAAAACACTTAATTTAAAATTTAAATTTGTAAACAAATTACCAACAAATGTCAACAGTAAAATTATAACTCCAAACTTCCACTTTGAAAACCTCGAAAGTTGTATTCAATACTGCCAAATGCCTCTAAAAAGTTGTGCTTTGCCAAAAGAAAATGTCCTAAATCCTGATAACAAAAAAAGTCAACCTGCTTAACTCCGACCACACGCCTTTTTTTTTACCTTGTTTTAATCACTCCTTTTTTTCTTCATTTTGGCAAACTTCTTTCATTCCCCCCAAAAAATGAGTTCTCAGCCAATATCGAAAAGAGACTTTTTCTTTAAGATCGGAGATTCCGAATCAACACACACAAAAATCAAACTGCTGAAAAATTTATTAAATAACGCAACACTTAAATATTACCCAAATAGGAAATATGACTATTTGCCTAGCTATGCTTAAAAAAACATAGAAACAGAAGTCTCTTAAAAATATACAAGCAGCTAATAAAAGCTGTAATTAAAAAAAAAAGCATATAAAAAAAAAAAAATTTAAATTTATTCGTATGGTAACTAATATATATACAGTGCAATGTTTTAAGCAGAAATGATTTCGTATATTGGACACAGAATTGATACGATTTGAAAGAAATTATATATCAAAACCTGGTTAAGAAATAGTTATTTAATTATTCTCATTTAACAAACAAAACAAGATATAAATACAGTTTAAAAACAAAAAATATGGTTGACGTCGTTTTAGGTTCCCAATGGGGTGATGAAGGTAAAGGTAAATTAGTTGATTTGCTAGTTGACAAGTCCTACGATTTGGTTTGTAGATCTGCCGGTGGTAACAATGCTGGTCACACCATTGTCGTTGATGGTGTCAAGTATGATTTCCACATATTACCATCTGGTTTAATCAATGAAAAATGTTACAATGTTCTAGGTAACGGTGTTGTTGTTCACATCCCTTCCTTTTTAGAAGAATTAGAAAAATTATTAGTAAAGGGTTTAAAGAACTGTAAAAACCCAGAGTTTTTAAAAATTTCTAATAGATGTCATTTAGTCTTCAATTTCCATCAAATCACAGACAAATTAAGAGAATCTGAATTGTCCAACAAAGGTAAAGATGTTAAGAAGTCTATTGGTACAACTGGTAAGGGTATTGGTCCAACCTACTCTACCAAGGCTTCCAGATCTGGTTTAAGAATGCACCACCTAATGAATGATACCCCAGAAGGTATTGCTTTCTTCGAAAACCAAATGAGAAGATTATATACAACCAGAATCCAAAGATATGGTGAATTTGAATATGATATTGAGGCTGAAATTGCTCAATACAGAGAATACAGAAAGATTTTAAAGCCATATGTCATTGATACTGTTGAGTTCATCCATGAAGCTTTAGTTGAAAAGAAAAAAATCTTAGTTGAAGGTGCTAATGCTCTTATGTTAGATATTGATTTCGGTACTTATCCATACGTTACTTCTTCTTCTACTTCTATTGGTGGGCTATGTACTGGTTTAGGTATCCCTCCAAGATATATTGAAAACATCTACGGTGTTGTCAAGGCTTATACCACAAGAGTTGGTGAAGGTCCTTTCCCAACTGAACAATTGAACCCAGAAGGTGAAGCTTTACAACAAATTGGTGCTGAATTCGGTGTTACTACTGGTAGAAAGAGAAGATGTGGTTGGTTAGATTTAGTTGTCATGAAATACTCCACTTGGATTAATGGTTATACTCACTTGAACATCACCAAGCTTGATGTTTTGGATACCTTTAAAGAAATCGAAGTTGGTGTTGCTTATAAGGATAATAAGACTGGTGAAGTTTTGAAATCATTCCCTGCTGATTTAAACGACTTGGCTAATGTCGATGTTGTTTATGAAACTTTACCAGGTTGGGAACAAGATATCAGTAAGATTAAAAACTACGAAGACTTACCTGAAAACTGTAAAAAATACTTGAAATTCATTGAAGAATTCTTAGGTGTTCCTATCAAGTGGATCGGTACTGGTCCAGCCAGAGATGCCATGATTGAAGTATAAATTTAATGATAACGTTTTTCTTTATATATATTTTTTTTGATCTTTTGTTTAATAAAAATCCTCAAGTTTCTATTATTTTTAGAGATAACATTTGATTTCAATTACTTTGTTCATATAAACAATATTCTTTATATTCTGTGTAATAATAGTTTTTTAGACCTGTTTGCTGGAAAAATTCATTAGAGTAAGGAAATGCAAAGTATTTTGAAATCAAGGAAGTCTTTTCATCATCAACAACTAAGCTACAAGCAACTTTCTTCATTTTAGCTAAATGTTTGCTATTAGCATTGCTTTCAACGTAATAATCACATGAGTCAATGCTTTCAATGTTTTCTTCTTCGTAACCTTCACTGCTTGACGAGATCTTAATACCATCCATCCAATTGTTTATTTTTTGTTGTTGAAATTCTTCAGGGAAATCTTTAGGTATTGAGATTTCATATTCACCTTCAACCAAACTCAATCTAAAATTGTCAGGTAAGAAGAACGCTCCTGGATAGGATGTGTATTCATTGCTAACACACAAAACGTTCAATTCTTTATTTTTTGGTAAGCTGTAGATCTTTTTAAAGACTTGGATTGATCCTGAATTGTGTACGTAATCAGCATAAATTCTTGCACCAAAGCTTGTAACTGTAATACCCAAAGTGACATATTTTATTAGTTTAAAAATCTTGGATGATTTACCCAAATAATTTTTCAGTGTTAGATGTATGTAGGAAATACTAAATGATGCAATCAAAGTAATGTGGGTGTATATTGGATACAAATATAAAGTGCTTTTAAGTTTCAGTACTAAACACATGGAAACCCACATTACAAGTTGGAATAATATTGGCCAAATAATTTGTAAAACATTCCATTGAATCAAAAACATGAATGCAGTTATACAACCTAGTAGCACTACTAAAGGAAAACTCAAAATCAAAGATGACAAATAGTAAATTATTGTTGTTTCTTTAGAGTTGTTTGAAAGAATATCTTTTAAATAAGTGTTGATGTGAAAGGTTAAAACATTAACCAAAGGATAGCAATTTTGAGAGTACAATCTTGAATCCATAAAACCCACAATACCAACGGTTACAGCACCATATTTTAAAGTCTTGGCAAGAGTTTTAGAAAAGATGGTATTGTAATGTGCTTCTGTGTCCGGATTTTTCTTGATTAATGATCTATACTCTACAACCAAAAATAATAACATTGGTAAAATCAACAAAATAAGGTATGGTGATCCAAAAATGGCAGCCATGACAATAAACAAAGAGACTTTACTGAAAGTGGTGACCTTTGTCTCAGTCCAAATTTCATACAGACAGCACTTAAAAAATGTAGATAAGCTATAAGTCAAAAATATCAAAGCAAAAGTATATGAAACACCTTCGCTACCTGCATTGAACAAACCAACACTAAAAATTGTCAAAAACAAGTAAACTTTGCATATGTTTCCATAAAAAAGAGTACCTAATTGAACAGCCAAACTGTTTTCTACTTTGAATAACAAGTATCCCAAAACAACTTTAACAATGTAGTACAGAATCCAAATAGGAATGTACTTAGACTTCAATAATATATTAAAACATGTCAAAATACTATGAAAAGGAAGCAATATAAACCATGAATTTACAGCATACTTTGGGGCGTACTGGTCAATTTGCTTACCGAAAATACGAAGCGAATAATTTAGTGGTTCGATAAATGAAAAGACTTCCTCGTGGTGATGCGTGTATGCAAGCATTGGTGACAGAACAACTCTGACAAAAAACAAACAGTTGACTAAAAATTTGATTTTCTTTGTTGTATCAAGTTGAGTGTGTTTGATTATTTTTTCTATTCTATCCTTGTATTCTTGAAAATTTTCAACAGCATCTTCTTTAATCTCGTTCTCCTTTTTGACTGCTGCTGCTTGCTTTTTCGTTTTTCTTTGTGTAAGACTAGATAAATCTCTGTTGTTTTTTCTAACCTTGGAACCTGCCATCTTTAATGTATGTGGATTTAGGTGATTTCTAAACAGTTTTTCTAGTTATTTTTCAAAATTAAAAGTTCCTGTTTATTAGCAATCTGAATGATTTTTCCTGATGTTTTTTATCGCTTAATTTTTCACTAGCCCTCGGTACTATTGCCTTTTTTTTTTTAAAAATTCGATTATAATTCACCTAAATAAGGTTAAATCTGTTGAAAAACACCAAAAATAGGCTAAAATTGTTACTAAAAAAACAATCATAATCATTCAATAGTTGCTATTAATATGGATCTAGGTGATTTTTTACTTACCTCTGTGTTTCGAATGAGTTTTAAACAAATATGTCTCGTTATCATCGATTAGCAGCTAGAACTCGCCTTTAATATAGAGCTTGAATCTTTTGAAAAAAACAGCAAAATAGAGTAAAATCCGAAAAACCGATTATTAGCCATGTGAGCACGTGACCAATAAAAAGCTCCTTGGTTTTATATGGGAAAAGTAGGTATTTCATCATTTTTTTATAATTAATGCTTTCTTAACTGTTTTAAGCCCTGTGTAGACATATATGTGTCTTATCTAGGTATCTCTGTGCATCGGAGATAGGCCAGTTGCCTGTTTACATATGTATTTTTTTTCACAAAACAGCCGCTACCAACAGTCAAATTTGTATTTTTCCGGAATTCTTTTATCCGATCGCAAAAACCCTCCTTTTTCTTAAATCCGTCTAACAACTCAATTCTTAATGTATATAACCATTTTTTTTTTTGGTATTCCTTTTAGACTTGTCCTAAAGTAAGGTGATTAAACTCTGCAATATAACAACTATGATGTCTTAACGGTGCTTTTAAAAACATCATATCAAAAAGAGTAAAAAAAAAGAAAGCCTTGATACATCAACCAAAACCAAAAAGTAGATAAAATGACTACTCAACCTATTAAACTAGACAACAAAGAAACTGTTCTTCAATTTTTGAACTCATACGATACCTTCCTATTTGATTGTGATGGTGTTTTATGGAGTGGTACTCATTTGCTACCAAACGTTATAGAAACTTTGTCTTTACTAGAAAAATTAAACAAGACAGTTTTATTTGTTACAAACAACTCCACCAAGTCAAGACAAGATTACACTAAGAAGTTCTCCAATTTCGGTATAAAAAACGTTTCCAAAGAACAAATTTTCAGTTCTTCTTTTGCTACAGCCATCTACATGAAGAATTTCACTTCTTTGAATCCAGAAACCGATAAAATCTGGGTATTTGGTGAATCTGGTGTTGAAAGAGAACTTCAAGAAGTAGGTTTCACCACCTTAGGTGGTTCTGATCCTCGTTTACTTGAAGATTGGGATCAGCAGAATACTCCTTTCTTGCCATGCGACCCTTCCGTAAAGGCTGTTGTTGCTGGGTTGGACACCAAAATCAATTTTCATAAATTATGTGTTACCTTTAATTACTTAAAGGAAGAAGATGTTCAATATGTGGCTACCAATATTGACTCCACCTTTCCAGGAAAACCATACTTGCAACCTGGCTGTGGATCTATGATTCATTTGTTGACAATGAGTTCTGGAAGACAAGAACCTCCAAATTGTGGAAAGCCATCTCAATTGATGTTGGATGCTGTATTTGAAGCCTTCCCACATTTGGAAAGAGAAAAGTGCTGTATGGTTGGTGATAGATTAAACACTGATATCAAGTTTGGTATTGATGGTAAACTTGGTGGCCAATTGTTGGTTTTGTCCGGTATTGAAAAGGAATCATGTTTGAGTGATAAAAGCCATGGTTTTGAATTACCTAAATACTTTGCCGGTAAGTTGGGTGATGTTTATGAGCACTATACTGAATAAAACTTATATATATGACTGATATTAAAGGCCTTAATGAAGCTTCATTTTAATGTGATTACAGCTTAATATGACTAATACGCGTAAAGTTTTCAAATATAAAGGCCATTTTTTTTTTCTTGAGGTTTTTTAAAATATCAATACCAATTTTGAAACCATACAACGTTTGATACACAAGATGTCTGAACAGGATAAAATTATAGATTGTCCTAGTTGCTTGAAGAAGATTCCAATAACCAAAGTTAACTCACATCTAGACACATGTCTTTCAGGAACACAGAATTCATTAAAAAACGTTTTATCTGGAAGAGTCAAAAAACCAATTGGAATAGCTCGTAGAACCATGTCAACTGTGGTTCCAACAACCAAGGCATCGAAAGGCAGTTTATTCACAAGAAGTATGACTTTGGATGGGATGCCAAAGGTCAAAATTCAACCACAAACTCAATTTGAAAATAAATTTGACGATATTAAAGATGAAATAATGTTAAGTGACAATGAAAACGTTGACATTGTGAAGAGTGAGGATGAACAACAAGAGAAGATGATCTATGAAACTAAATTTGATGATCCTGATTATCTTGACAAAATTCAAAGTTTGCCATTATACGAAAGACTTAAACCACAGTGTCTGAAAACCTATATTGGACAAGATCATTTATTGAATAAGAAAACTGGAATCATATATAAACATTTATCAAGCACTCCAAGCACCATCCCAAATATGATTCTGTTTGGTCCACCATCTATCGGAAAAACATCTTTGATCACAGTGTTACTGAATGAGCTGAATACAAGATCAACAGGAAAATGGAAGATATATTCACTATCAGGAGTTTCTTTGAGTATACCGGATCTTAAAAAGATTATTGATCAAACAGTAAAAAGTTTTCAAAATTGGAAAATCAAGAGTATTATTTTTATTGATGAAATTCATAGGTTGAACAAACTTCAGCAAGATTCTTTATTAAAGATATGTGAATTAGGACATGCAAGATTAGTTGGATGCACTACAGAAAATCCATCTTTCAAAATAAACGACAGTGTGCTGTCGAGGTTAAATGTGTTTGTTTTGAATGAATATACAAAGGATGAAAGATGGAGGATGTTTGAACTCATCAAGAAAGTTCAGTTTTATTACTTGCCAAGTGTACAGTTTCAAAACGAGGAAATTGAAAAGGAAATATTTGAAATTGTGGTTGGATTGAGCAGAGATAACAGAAGATTTATTTCTTTATATGAGAATTTATATTTATATTGTAGCGATGAAGGCAACAAAGGAATAAATTACATAACTCTTGAAAAGTTGAATGAAATGACAAAGAGCAATGCCTTTAAAAATATAATGTATTACAATACTGATACACACTACGAATTAATATCAGCATTTCACAAATCAGTAAGAGGATCAGACACAAATGCAGCTTTATATTACTTATTTAAAATGTTGAAACATGGCTGTGATCCTTTGTATATTTGCAGACGAATGATTCGAATAGCAAGTGAAGATGTAGGTATTCTTAACAATCAGGCATTAATATTTGCAAATACAACATATGAAAGCTGTATGAAATTAGGTATGCCAGAATCAGATGTGATTTTGGCTCATTGTTGTGTTTTGCTCTGTGAAAGTCCTAAATCTGTGAAAATCTATAGAACCATGAACAAAATCAAAACAGCTTTGGATGAAAATGATATTTACAGAGATGGTGACGTTCCATACCATTTACGAAATGCACCAACAAAGTTGATGGAGCAGTTGGGATATAAGAAGGATTACAAGTACAATCCAGATTACATAAACGGAAACATACCTGAAGGACAGGATTATTTTCCTGATAAGTTTTATGAGGAAAATCTAAGTAATGAAGATGAACAGTATTTGGAATACATGAAGCATGTTTATGACAACGAAAAGCATCTAGGATGAGCTAAATGAGGTATGTTTGCAATAACGAAAAGCAACTAGGTTGAAACTCCAAACCAAAATTTTCTTTTATTTATTTTTTTAAATTATAAAGTTATAGAGTTATAAAGTTGTATAGAGACGTACTATATATGGTATTCAATTAAAGGGTATTCTTATAGAATTTGTTAAGAACGACGAAAGTATCATTGAACTCAAGTTTTGCGGAATCTAGTGAGTTCTTAAGGAATTGGTAAATCAGCTCATCATTCAGAGCATTATACAAGTCTTCCTCGTTTATATTCTTTATGGTGTTGGATCCACCTAATTTCAAGGCTTTAGTTAACTCTTTTTTCAAAGCTATGTTTTGTATTAGTTCACAATAGTAAGCAATTCTTGGAAGACCCAATGCTGAAGAAGAACCTTTCAAAAAATGTCCTAATGATGAAATTTCCTTCAGATTAGTCTTAGAATTAATCAAATCTTCTATTTTATTGAATGTTTCTGTGCATTGTTCCTTCAGTTGTAGTAAAAGCTCTCTACTGAACGTATTTTCTGAAAGGTCTGATATGATAGGTGAAGATGAATTAGCTTGTGTTTGACTATCTTCATCCTCATCATCTGAGTCCAATTCCATCTGAATCAACTCGTTTAAAATTGTCCAGTTGATGTAGTCTAAAACCTGTGTAGATTCTTCGATTTTTTTGATTGAAAGTGTGTTGCCTGCTACCATATAGGTGTTTGATATTACAAGGTTCTTAGTTAATCTCTCTTTTAAAAATTTAAGTTTTAAAAAAAAAAAAACAGAGTTTCTTCCAACAGCAATTCACATACGTATTACTCATTGATGTTTTAAGATACCAAAAAGGGAAAGAAGCTCCGATACGGAAAGCTGAAGGGCAAAAAAAAAATTTGTACCGACGAAAAAAGACACTCCTAAATAGGAAATGATCACGTGGAAGAGTTTGGAAGCTGGATCACGTGAAAGAATCTGGAAGCTGGATCATGTGCAGAGTGTGTGCACAACGTGATGGATAAAATCAGTGAACGAGATGTTCGATGATTGAGCAAGTTATAGTTACATGCAGAGTAGTTCTTTTTGAGCCGCTTCTGTACTGTGTGGGGGTTTCTTGTCTTCACAGTGGGCCCCTCTTTATGCGTTACTTTCAGGTATTGCTGTACGTTCCATGTCTACTGCTTTTATCTCCGCTCTTTTTGCTTCCAACAGCAGCAGTACTACCAACACTGTGAACTTCATACTAAGCAATTTTGCTTCGGTATGCTTTATTTTCATTCAATGCTACTACTGCCGTTTGCATTCAAACCCTCAAATAATTGTAACAGAACACTAGATGCTGCTTCATTTTCGCACGTGAATTATCAAATTTGGTAGCGCTGGCAGGAAACAAGTCCGAAAATCAAGCTGTTAAATCCGAGGCTTTCATTCTACCAGCTATTTTTTTTTTTTCGTGTTTTGTATTCTATGCCAACCCATCTAATACTATCGGCTCACATCAAAACAAATAAGAAATATATTTTCAACCAAGAAAACCACTTCCAATGCAAGCTATACAGAGTCTTCTGGCAAGACTGTTTCCTAAAAATAACGAAGGGTCTAATGAAACGGGCCCTTCTGAGAATTCACTTTTGCCCACCGAAGGCGAGAAGAACAATTTAAACGTTGTTCAAAGCATCAAGGAAAAGCCAATGGGTGTGAATGATGGTACTATCCTAAAAGAGCTATCAAATTCAGATGATGATTCAGATAGCAGTGTAGAGATTCTAGAAGTACGATCTTTTGACAGCGATGAAGAGTTGAGAGTATTGAGAAGCAACTACAAGGACCCAAAGCCTTTTAATCTACTAGAAGCAATCCAAAATTCTGTTCAAGGTGAATCTTCTGAACCTATACTAAAAAAAAAGACTTTAAATAACAGATTTGAAACAGTGTCAAACATCAACTCTTTTGCTGAAAATTCTATTCCAAACGAGAAAAGCGCTACATTCGCACCACTGGAGTCCAAGTCTTTTGAGAACCAACCTCGAAACTTAGATTCTGATAGAGAAAGTCAACATGAAAAAGATTCGGCTGTACCTAACACTAATGCAAATGTACCAGAAGGTGAAAATGGAATAATAGAATATAAAAACGAAACTCAAAGTGCTGGAAAGGTTGATTTAAATCCAAAATTGGTTTCCTCTGATGATGAGGAAGATTTTTCGGATTTGGATATGATTGACAAAATTGAAGAATCACTGATTAACAAACATATACTGAAGCCTATTGAACAGAGCGAAAAATCAAATGCTATTTCTGGTGCTCTTGAAAATATCATGGATAATACTAATAATAAAAAATTGATAACATTTGAAGAGGAAAACATAACCAGCGAAGATGAAACTGATCAAATAAAAGAAGAGAAAGTTATACCACCAAAAATTAAAGATGATGAATCCACCATTGATCTGCAATCAAATTTAGTCATTAAAAAACAAGAATCTGAAGTTGATGAAGCTCCCCAAAAAAATCCACTTCAAATAATCGAAGAAGTTATTACACCTGGATTAACCCCCGAAGTTTTACAACCTAAATCTACCGACAACGAGGTTGAAAATAAAAATGGATCTCCAGAGAGTTTGAAATCAAAAAAAGAACAAATTGGAGAAAATGAAAAAGCCATTGATGAGCCTTCAAAGTTTATTTTCCAAAAAGCACAAACTCCATATTTAAACACTAATGAGATCAATTCGATTATAGACACAAAAGAAGAGAAATCAGATTCAAAAAGAAAAGCTACTGAAGACGGTGATGAGTTACAAGAAAACACGGAAAATTTGTACTCTAATCCACTATTAAACGGATTCTTTGGCCAAAAGAAGAACAAACTGAAAAAGAGAAAAGTTTATGTAGCGAGCGAAATAAAGACCTTTGATTCGTCGCTGTTTACAAAAGAGGAAGATGAGCTGATAAAGGAATACGTTCGTAGAAATCCACATCTCAAAAACTCTCATAGTTTGTATGATCATATTGCAAAAACACTAAAGAATCACACAGGAAATTCAATTAGAAGAAGATTTTTCAATAAGTTGGAAAAGGAAATTGACTTTTACTATGCGGTTGAAGATGAAACTGGAGAACTTGTTTATGACAGTGCAGGAAATGCAGTGGTAAGGAATGGTAACCCAGAAACTCAAAAATCAAAATTTACAGCGGAAGAAGATTATAGCATATCACTACTATTAAAATGCCATTTTTATCTCAGCCTCAATCCGGATACGGAAGGCACCATAGATAGATATGATATTGAAGCCTTAGATAAAATTGAAAAAGAGTACTACGAAACTAATCTAATACCAGATGGGATGAATAATCTAAGCGACAAAAACATTGTTCCATCCAATAGCGACATTCAATGCTGCAATAACGGAAAAGTTGTTGATTGGAACCCTGACTTTGCTCAGTTCAGATGCAACGGTACAAGCGGTCCATTAAGAAAAGAAATCTTGCAGCGACTAGTCATAAGATTTCCAAACCATTCAATGAAATCATGGAGAGATCGTTACAACAAATTTTTAAAGCCGTATGGAATAGATAGATTTATTTACTATTACAATAAATGTAGAATCTTAAAGATTGATGCTGAGCCTATAACTGGACTAACAAGCGCCAATAACAGAGCAAGACTGCTAAAATTAAGCAATGAGATTCCTGAAAGTATTTCTTTAGCTGATTTGGAAATGAAGTTTACTAGACGAAAAGTATAGCAGTGCTTTTTTTTTTATTTATTTTTGATTATATATATTAAAGAATTCTTTTAATCAATAGGTTGGTCTAAAATTCCACGTAAAACAGGACCTAGTGGATCATTATCAGCATCGGCTGAGTCCCAGTTCAATCTTTCCATATCAAATCTTTTGATTGTGTTGAAGTATTTCAAGTATAACCAATCGCTAATTTGAAGAATTTCATCAGCGTTTTCGATTTCCAATTTATTGAAGAATATAAATAGCTCATCAAAGGAGTTGACTTCAGTAAGGATGGTTTTTTCGTATTTATACAAAATACCCAAAACAATCCAGGTTTGAGGATACTTTCTAAAACCGGCAATAACATAATCCCAAAACTTCAACATATCTTGAGATTTGAAAGTTTCTCTTGTGAACAAAACCAAGAACATTTTGTATACATACACAAAGTTTTCAGCATTGATTTCTTTCAGTTTTTTCATAAGTGATGGCATTAAAACTTCTGTTAAAATGTTTAAAACATCAAGATTGTGCGTGATCCCTTTTTGGTCTTCTCTAAAGTTATCTCTTAATTTTAGATCATCAAACATTTTAAGAGATATAAAGTAAACAAGAGATTCTTGGCCAGGATAAAGTAGGTATATTGTACTAACTATATCGGACATACCTTGAACATATTGCGTTGGATGTTTCTGCGTCAAGTTAACAAGAATTCTGTTAATATTTAGCAAATGTTTGTTGGTCAATTTCCAATTATCCTCATTGTCTTCGTCTGCTCCGGTGTTGGCAAACAAGGGATCCATAGAACTCAATCTGTAGACATCCTTGATAATTTGAAATCTGTTCTCATCCAATTCAAAATCAGGTAAAGAATCATCGCCTAATTCAGCGTTGATCTTTGCTGTTAGCTGCTCATATTCCAGTTTCATTTTTTGTTCCGCTTGTAGTCTGATTATTTCATTGCTGCTAATGTCATACACACCCAGTAAAATAGGATACATTTTCGTTCTGATATCTTTAGAAACATTGTTAAAGTTGAACAAACTTCTCAGTTCAAACATTGTTATCTTCATATAGCCTTCATCATCCATTATTTCATTTAAATCCAACACAGACTCTCTTTCTTTTTGATATAAAAAACTCTTGCTGTCGTTAGAAATTTCAATTTTTCTAAGCTTTAAAATACCTTCATCTTGTTTAGCATTTTTGAACTTTTCAGACCAGTTTTGTAAATACTTTTGTTGTTCAATCAAAAACCTCTTTGATTCTTCTGGTGCAATCTCCTGGATTTTATTGATAATCCATTTTACATTTTCGTTCTTTTTCAAATTTTCTTTATTTGTTAAAGATACAGAGAGATCAGCAAACTTTGCCATCAATGACCACTTTGTGTTTTCCAAAGTATCCCAGAACGATCCAGTTTCTTCAGTGTCTTTGCTTTGAATAAAAGAAGGAGTTTTGCTATTCAAAATGTATACATTTTCGGTATTTTTTTCTTTCATCATTGGCGTTACTTTCATAATTGCCTTCTTCAAATCCTCACCACCATAATATAATTCGTTTTTATTATTAAATGGATTGTATTGTGTTTTTATTTTAAATCCCTTTATTTTCTTTGTTGATTCACATTCATCGTCATGCAAAAATATAACGTATTCTTTAGAATTCAATAGCTTTATTAATACAGATCCTTTATAAAACTTAGAGGGTTTTCTAAAGTGTATTAAGTTTATTGAGTCAAATGGTATGGAATAATACAGATACTTATTCACAAAATCTTCACCTCCTGATACCTTCAAATCCATTTTCAAAGGTCTGTGATCAATGATCGATTCTTTAACAAAATACAAATCCAAGTCGTCAAAGTATTGTGTGTAGGAAGCATTTAAAGATTGTTTTTTGATGTATCCTAAGTATAAAAAGTTATCAAGACTCTTGTAAATGATAATATACCCATTGATATTGTCTTTCAAGCTCTTAGTAGGATGAAGAAAGCATCCTGCTTTACAGTAGATTATCTTCATGTTATGGTTTGGTTTAATCATTTTTAAAAACGTTTCTAGGAAATCCTTAGGGGTAGAAAAAAAAGCCTTTATAGTGCCATTATCTTCGAATGCTTAAGCCGCATAAAATCAGTAACAAGCCTTAGCTGAATATGAAGTCGGTGACTGTTGCGGTGGTTTAAGCTTAACTTTGGGTGTTTTTTTGTATTATGGGTAGAGTTCTGACCATTAAAGTCGTAATTGAAAGTCCTATTGGTACCGATCCATGGTTTTCGTACTCGTAATAACAGTAACGGCACTAATCCTTTTTTAAAAACTGAACAATTTGGCGGTCACGTGACAAGGTCGGATATTGGCATAACCTGGTTAGCTACGTAGGCATCGTACTTCTAAGAAAACTCCAATAGAGGCTAATGATCAAAACATTGAATGCTAGATACTGCCTTCAAAATCAATATCCTTTTTTTGCAGTATTCAACGTGTTTTGACTCTTTTTCAACATATATTTTTAAATTTGGAATTTTTTTTTTTTCAATCAACACGATCTTAACAGCTGTTTTTCATTAACAAATATGAAGACCACCAAACACTAAACACTAAACACACACACATACAACACGATATGAGCTCAAGAAGAACTTCAAGTAGAATTTCAAATAAAACTTCAAGTAATGATGCAGGGGAAACGACCAGAAGAAGTGGAAGAAGACAAGTAGCAACATACAAAGAACCAAGCAGTGGAGACGAGGACGAAGAGTTTTATGTTGAAGAGGAAAAGGAAGAGGAAGAAGATTTCCTAGACGACGATGAAGAGAATCAAGAAGAGGATTACTATTCCGAATACCAAGAAGAAGAACAAGAAGAACAAGACGAGGAAGTTATCCCTGTAAAAAGTAAAAGAGTCAGTGCGAGAATAAACAAGATAGAGGAGCCTGAAGAAGATGATTTTGAGCAAGAACAGGAAGAGGAAGACATAGAAGATGATAAAGATTTAGTGAGAGAAGAAAAATTGAGAATGAGAAGAGCTTTAGCCGAAAGAAAACTTCAAGAAGATAAAAGATTGGTGCTTAATAAATTGCTGAAAAGAAGAGTAGGTGCAACAAGAGGGAATAACGCAAATGACATAACCGATGACAAAGATGATGTTGCTGAAAAAGAAGACAACCTTCAATCTGCAAAAAAAGTCAAACTGCCTAGAAGAATGGAATACAAATCTGATGGTAGTATTATATATCACTTAGAATAGCTGTGCAATGATTGCTGTTTAATGGCACTCTTGCAGAGTGCCCCAAAACGGAATAATTTTGTCAAGTTTTATTCGGGTAACTACACACCAATTTTTTTTTCCTCCGCGCGAGGATTGTTTTGTCTTCTCTGAGAGCACCGTTAAGGAATACTTTAATTTCATACTATATTAAAAAAAACAAAGTTCTGTATATAACATTACGAACCTAAAATATAAGGTTAAAGCCCCCCAAACACACAGAGCAGATCGTCTTCGTCATGAATAATAATCAGAGCGGAGCTCCTAAAAAGAAAAAACAGAAAACGAGCCATGATCCAAATGAATACATCAATGTTCCTATACATCTGTTGCCATTAGTTTCAACAAACAACAGAAAGATCGTTATTCCAGACCCTTTGCCACAATCAGTTTCTCTTCTTAGACCACCAAGTTATTCAGTTAGAAAATATTTATCTAATATGTCAATTTTAAGAGTCTATGAGATAGTTAATCTACTTTCCTTTTTTGTCAAACAAGCTATAAACATTCAAAAGGTAACCAATGATAGACAACAATTTTATAAGAATATTGAACCATGCATATCCATAGTTGACAAAATGTTTGCACCTTATGGTTCTATTCACTATGCAATCTCACCTAATCAGTCAAATAGCAAAATTAGAACTTTTGAGCTATCTGTTCTATCGTTTTTGTATTTTTTCAAACAATGGATGTGTAATATGGTCAATGCGGATTTGGAACTGTTTATATCCAACGTTAAGGCTCAGGTCCTGAATAATGGTACCGTATATGTTGAAAGCAATGACTTTACCATTATCAAGAACTATCCGGATGGGTCAAGAACAATTAAAAAGTTTAATGTTAAAGCAATCTTTGATTCTTGGCTGAAAATAGAGTTTTTTGAGCTGGTTAGAATTACGTCTGAAAGCTTGGCTTCTCAAGACTCTTTATCTCATAAACACTTGAATGAAAATGATGATTTTGATGCCTTGCTGGATTTCATCCTCAAAAGAAAACAACAAAGAGAAAACGCCAAGAAAGATGCGTTTCAAAGTAATTTAGGCAGAGACGATATATTCAACAATCAAAACCTTGATTCTTTGAATACTAATGGGTCGAAGAGAAAATCTGAAGAATTAGACCCTTTGGAACCTGATTTGGAAAAAAAGCATTCAAACAGCGATTACTCCTCTTACACGGCAGTACCTTCTACAAACAATTCAACAAACGAATACATAAATAAAGCCAATAATGGAAACAAATACCCCTTTCCTAACTACAAACTTGATTCAGAAGTTAGTCCTCATAACTTAACCACCGAAAATACACCTCAAGGAATGCAGCCAATAAAACAAGAACAGTTTGATAACGACAACTTTACAGCACAAAACAATCAACAATCCGAATTTATGAAGAATCACTCATACAATAAACTAGCAGAAGATAGTAACGGTGACCTAAGTGATTCTGAGTTGATGTCACGATTCTTAAAATCAAAAGTGGAAAGTTTCAATCTAGATGCTGAGTACGGAACACCAGCAACTTTTTTGAAAATGTTACAATTATCGGATGTAATGACAAACTTAAAAAACTTGATGTTATACCAAAAAATCAATGGTGTGCAAAGTCCAATGGATGCGATGTTCAACTTTGTTGATGACTTGAGAAAAAGAGAAAAAGAGCTAGTTGATAAGTAGCTCTTTATTGTCTTCTTCCCATTCATGTGGTGTTTCACAAATGCTCTGGATTGCATTTGTTAATACTTAATTTTTAATAATATTTTTAGTTCTTTAATCCAAAATCTCTTTTAAAAAGTAGAAATACTTGTTCTTTTTCCTATATACTCAAATTAATTTTGCTGCTTTATATTTTGAATTGATTTTTAATATAGTTTATTCACGCCTTTAGGAACGCTTTAAAGAGCTGGAAAAAAAAATATATGAAGCCTGTATGAGTTGGTTTATTCATTAGGAAAAGTACAGTTGCAGAGCACCAATTTGGATATACAAAGCTAGATTGTATTAAGATGAGAATTAACAAGCAGTTGATAAGGAAAGCATATGATATCAATCCTCTTTTACCATACTTGCTACCACAGTGTAGGACCATAGAGAATGCATCGAATGAACTTCGATGGTTGAAAGATTATTTCATTTCAAAACCGCCTGCACAACTAAAAAAAGCTTGTATTAAACGTTACAATGGGATGCCTCTACAGTATATACTAGGAACCCAGCCTTTTGGAAAAGATCTAAATATTCTGTGCAAGAAGAACGTGCTAATACCGAGATGGGAAACAGATGAAATATGTAGCTTTGTGAATGAAATTTTTTTAAAGAAGAGATTAGAGGGTGCTCATAGACCCAAAACCGTCATTATAGATCTTTGCACAGGTTCAGGGTGCATTTCAGCATCAATAAAAGAATCATACTCAAATGTGAACAATATGTTTGTATACGGCGTTGATGTAAGTGAACCGTGTATAAAGCTATCAAAAGAAAACCAAGAATACAATAAACTAGATAATGATTTTGAAAATAATAAAACGTGGTTAGGATATGTATTGCACGATGTTTTAAATCCAAAAAATGATCTTTTAAACAGACTGAAAAAGAAAAATGAATGGACAGGCAGAGATATATCAGACTCAAGCAATACCCCCTTTATAGAATGCATAATTTCAAACCCCCCTTACATAGCTAAATCTCAATTACCTGAATTGAATGTATCTGTGAAAAAATATGAACCACACAAAGCTTTGTTTGGAGAGCTTCAGTTTTATAAAAACTTTGTCAATGTTTGGAGCCAACATTGCAACAGCTTCTTTTATGAATTAGGCGATGAAAGCCAATATGAATGTATAAAAGCAGGTTTAGATGAAAAGCAGTGGATTGTTAAGAAATGGATCGATGGAAACGAAAAGCTGAGAGGTGTTTACGGATACAGAAAATCATTGAAAGGTGATTATGAATATTATATAAAATAAATTATGGGTCAATACCTAAGACTCTGTAACAACTTAATAACCAACCACCATTACTTTTCATTGTCATCACTGGATGGATCTTACCTCTTTTGGTTTGGTATGGTCTACAATATGTTTGCATGATCTTAACACTTAAGTAATTGGTTGATTTCATTAGGTATTCATTGGATAGGTCCAGCAGAGGTTCCCTGAACTTGCAGAATACAACTATTGGACAACCTGGCTTGACAAATTTGTGGAATTTTTCTATACAGTCTTTTAATTCAAAATCAGTTTGCACAACAAATGCATCGTAATGATTGAAATTTTGAGATATCTGGTATATTTGAATTTGTTTGTTGTACCAGTTCAACTTTCTTTGCTGGAGAGGGGTTATTTTATCACTGTCAATGTTCTTCAAAACATTGATGTCTAAGTTTTGGTTCAAAACCTTGAATTCAGTGGCTATTTCCTCTTCATTTTGGGGTTTCAAAAATTCCATAACAGATAAGTATTTCACAGTTTTCTTCAAGAATTGTTCGGAATAGTTACTGTACTTCAAAAGATCTAATTGGGGATGTTCAGTTTCAGTTATGACTGTTATAGTACCGTTTTTAGTTTCATCATCTTCTAAACCACCAAACATTCTTTCTAATATGGAATAAATCAAAAATCCACCTGTTTCATCCATCACTAAATAATTCCCATTACTTTGAATGTTACTTAAATTCAATTGTAAACCGATAGATTCTAAGGAAATATCATTAATTCTTATCATATCGTTTTTGTCCATCAAAAACTTCAAAATGTTTTGTGGGGAACATCTTTCAACCTTGAAACACTTGCTAAACTTCTTAAACTTTCTGACTAAGTATTTTTCTTGTGATTGTTTTGTTTTAAGATTGAAGTTTTCGTTATTGGTTATGATGTTTTTGATTATTTGGCTTGTATTAACATTGTTCTTTTTCAATAATTCTATATCCTTGGTACTCAGCTTTTGTGCTTCACTACCCTTATCTATAAGCAGCTTGTTAGATTCAGAGTTGAAATTTTCTATTAAAATGTCTTCTGTAATTTCTAAGGTTTGTGATGTATCGTTTAATCTAGGTTTAGTAACACCTGGTTCATGTTGTTGCTCCTTCTTACTCTTTTTTGTAAAATTGTGGTTAAGAACTATATCGGTCTTCTCTGTGTTTTCGTCATATTCAATGTCAAATACTGTTCCGTATGGATATCCAATTATATCCTTGGCATAAAATGATCCATATTTACCTAAGTGAATAACTTCTGTTCCTGTGTGGTAGATTTTAAAAAGATCGTTAGGAAGTTGAATAATGATATAATTATCCTTCCCAATATGGGTTATGTGATCTATAGCCATTATTGGTATGTTTCTTTGGTACTGTTCACTATAGTCTCTATGCCTCTCTTTTTCAAATAAATACCAAATTTGTTAGTATATAGAATTCATGATTAATATCATGCAAAAATTTCCTATTTAGGAAAGTAAGGTATTTAAACCAAAAAAAAAAGAAATGTTCGCCTTATTTTCTTATACAAGGCGAAAAAATGCTAACTTTTCACAATCTGAATTATTTTAAAAATTTAAAAAAAAAAAAAAGAAACTTTCAAGATGAAATTATGATTACTTTTGATGAAAGAAAAGGTTGATAGAATACCAAACAACCATATTATTACTATAAAAAACCATGGGTAGTAGACAATTAAAAAACAGACAAAGGGATCCACCTACTTTGGACGAATTCAAAGCTAGAAAATCCAACAAGAATAAGAAATCTAAGAGAAGTAGTGATAAAGACACTGGTGAAAAAGAGTCTAAGCACAAGAAGCAAAAGAAATCTACTTCTAAAGAACCAGAAGCTGAAGAAGTTGCTGAAGAAGAAAACTTACCTGAAGTAGATTATGATAAGCTAGCCAAGGAAAGTAGAGTATTATTCGATGATGATGCTGAAGATGACATCGAAGAAGATTTACAAGACGAATTCGATTTAGAACAAGAATACGAAAATGACGATGATGAAGAAGACAACAACCAAATTAAGTGGTCAGACGACGATGAAATGTCAGATAATGATATTGAAAAATTGAACATGGACAACATTGAAAAGTTATCTGCCAAGTTAGACAGACAAGATCAAGAAATTCAAGAAGAAGCTGATTTAGAATTACAAGAACAAAACTTACAAGAAAAGATCACTGATGTTTTATTGAATGATGAAGAATTAGAAGAAAACGAAGATTTAACCACTACAAGAACCAGAATGTTAGAAATTGTCAAAATCTTAGAAAACTTCAGTACCTTAGCTGACCCAACCAAATCTAGATCCCAATATACCGATAGATTGCTAAAAGATATTGTTAAGTACTTTGGTTACACTGAATTTTTAGCTGAAAAGTTATTCCAATTATTTTCTCCTACTGAAGCTATTGAATTTTTTGAAGCAAATGAAGTCTCTAGACCTGTTACAATTAGAACCAATACTTTGAAGTCCAAGAGAAGAGACCTAGCTCAATCATTAGTTAACAAAGGTGTCAACTTACAACCTATTCCAGGTAACTGGTCTAAAACTGGTTTACAAGTCTTTGAATCTGGTATTCCAATTGGTGCTACTCCAGAATATCTATCCGGTCAATATATTTTACAAGCTGCTTCATCCTTTTTGCCTTGTATAGCCCTAGATCCACAAGAAGGTGAAAGAATTTTAGATATGGCTTCTGCTCCAGGTGGTAAGACTACTTATATTTCAGCCATGATGAAGAACACAGGTGTTGTCTTTGCTAATGATTTCAACGCCAAAAGAACAAAGTCATTAATTGCTAACATTCATAGATTAGGTTGTACCAATACCATTGTATGTAATTACGATGCTAGAGAATTTCCAAAGGTCATTGGTGGTTTCGATAGAATTCTATTGGATGCCCCATGTACAGGTACAGGTGTTATAGGTAAGGATCCAAATGTTAAATTGAATAGAACTCCAAAGGATTTCATGGACATTCCTCATTTACAAAAGCAATTGTTATTATCAGCCATTGATTCTGTTGATTGTAACTCTAAGACTGGTGGTGTTATTGTTTACTCTACTTGTTCTGTTGCTGTTGAAGAAGACGAAGCTGTTATTGATTACGCTTTAAGAAAAAGACCTAATGTCAAATTAGTCGATACCGGATTAGCTATTGGTAAAGAAGCTTTCACCAGTTATAGAGGTAAGAAATTCCATAATTCTGTTTCTTTAGCCAGAAGATACTACCCTCACGCTTATAATGTTGATGGTTTCTTCGTTGCCAAGTTTGTTAAAACTGGTCCTTCCAAATTCGATGATAACAAATCTTCTGCCAAAGAAAAGGAATTCCAAGCTCAAAAAGAATTGGAAACTGAAAGTATTATTGATAACGATTTTGCTGAATTCGATGAAGAAGAAGATGAACACTATATTAAGAAATCTAAGAAAGAAGCTTTGAAGAAGAAGGGTATCAATCCAAAATCAGGTAAGAAAAAAGAAGAAAAGTAAGTATTGCTTTATATAATTAGAACCATTATTTTTGAATAGTAAGAAAAAAAAAAGCTTTGATTTTATATATTCTTTTTGTTTTATTTAGTTCAAGATTTTTCAACTGTGTTACCTAAAACATGTTCCTTTATGTAGTCAGGACCATTTTCCAGATACTCTTCTTTGGTTACTATGCTATTAGAATACTCGTCACTTTTACTGTATTTAAGCATACCGTTGTAGCAATCTAAATCTGGATTTTCACTTTGACTTATATTAATATTGGTTCCTGTAGGTAACCATGATTCAAAGTCAGCAACAATTCTTTCTTTCATGCCTGGAATTTTACTAACACCACCAGTCAAATAAATATTTTGACACATTTCAAGTTGATCATCTGACAATCTTACGGTTTTACCATCTGATATAATATCTCTGCAAACATCAGAAATACCTAAATATTGAGAACCGGCCATATGTGGATAGAATAAAGTTTCAGAAGTTTTAAATCTTTCCACATTAAAATGAATTTGGTTGTGTTCTTTCAAAGTATCTGAGAATTTGTTTGGACCTCTCAAAAATCTATGCATTATGGACTGTCTCCAAGAATTTTGGACTTTGTAGTCTAGTGTATGTTCCTTTAAAAAGCCAATATCATATTCCAACAGCATTTCTTCTATATTGACTATTTCTTTAAATTCTACTTCCATCATTTCATCTATTTTTGCCGGATCATCTAATACGTTTTTGTTATAAACCTCCCAATCATTATCATTAGCACCAAATGTATCATTTGGATCATTATCTAGAGTAACCGCTAGTCTGTTTCTTTTATTGACATTTTCCTTTTTATCTTTCTCGGTTTCATCCACTAAAGAAGTTAAATTCTTCATTTTTTGTTGATTGATAACAGACTTTCTATCCTTTAATTCTTTTTTCAGTTGTATCTTATCCTTTCTTGATTGCAAGAGTTGATTTAATTTTTCATGCTTATCTTTTAACCAAGATTTTAAATCTTGCTCTCTCCATTTGATGTCCATATCAATCAATCTTTGTCTTTCTTCTTCTTTAGCCTTTTTTTCTATTTTGTTTTGTTGTCTAGCGTTAAATCCTGCTAATTGCAATTTTTGCATTCTCTTCTTTTTCAAATCCTCTGCACTCAAATCACTATCTGGAATTTCTATAAGTGATGTATCAGGCGGCTGCAACTCATCATCGTTTTCATCGCCATCACCATCTTCTTTGTTGGCTTTTGCTATACTACTCTCTAAAGATTTCATATACTTTTTGAAATCAGCTTCATCTTCAAACCCAGAATTTTCTAAAGCTCTTATCAGTTCAGGCTTTGTTAAATCCTTCCATTCATTTTCCAGCAATGTTGTGTAATATAGAAAATCATTTTGCTTTTCTATCAACTTTTGTTCTCTTTTGATTTTTGCTTGTTGCTGAAGTTTTATTCCCAATTGTACTTTCTTTTCTTGTTCAAGCTGCAACTGTTCTTCAGATTTTACAACAACTTCAGGTTCTTTATAATCTAATTGAACGGTAATATCTCTTTGTTTTAAATATTCAAGATTATGCAATATGTCGTTAACTTCTTTATCATAATTCATCGCAACATAAGAATGATTGTGAAACAAAGTTTCAATTTGCTGATCTGTAAAATTCAAGTTGTACTTCAAAAACAATGATCTGTTCAAATACTTTTTTAAAGATTCCCCAGAGATATCAAGTTTTTGACAGTTTTCTAGATCAGGAATGTTCTTTAGAATTGGTATAACATTTGTAGAAGAATGCCCTACGTTAACAATCAACCCATTTTTGGCCTTGTTTTCATCCTTTAGGTTATAATAAGAAAACAAACTATCAACCCCTAAACTCAATTCATTGATACCTTGGTAACTCTCAAACATCAATTCATACCAGTTTTGTCTTTGATTTTTAAATTGAAATAAAGGTTCATTTAACAAAATAGGATGTTCATTTCCATTTTTGAATAAATTCCCTACGACTGAGTCCATAATCAATTCTGTATACTCCCAATTTGAAATAAAGCCGTCAGTGAACGGAGATTTGGCATCTTTGATAAAAGAACTATTTAGATACAAATCGTTTCCTACAACTGAATGGGTAACAGAATTGTTTCTATCTCTTATTTTCGCCATCATGTTAGGCATTCTTATTAAAGGTTCGCCATTCTCAACACCTGCCTTTATTTCATATGTTCCGAAGTCAATGGCCAAAGGGGCATGGTTTTTGTTGATTTTTTTATACTTCACCGGTTCAGTCAAAGTAAATGTTTCTGGTATATCAACCACGTTCTCGCTAGTCATTGTATCTATACAGATCAAGTATGGTTGTCTTCTTGGTGTATGTTATTAATGTAGTTGTTTTTTTTTAAAAAAATACTTTGAACAAAAAACACGCACGAACTTAAGCTCTATTAAAGTTGTCAAAAAAAAAAAAAAGTAATATTGAAAAAAAAGTAATTTAAAAAGGCATAATTTACTAACCATGTTAGCCAGAAAAAAAGTAATGATAAATATAGTGGAATGATTTAAATACCTAGGTAAACTTCTTCTATTGGCTTATCACCATATGGACCAGCTGTTTTTTCTTGAAATAGAGTTCTGTGCAGCATTCTGTAACCGTATTCATAGTTGGCCTTTTGATATCTGTTTTCGAACTTTTCCATGTATTCTAAGTACTGGTCTTCGGTCAAACAAGCCAACAAGTAATTTGGGTTTAATATCATTGATAAAGCACCTTTTTGGCCAAATCCAAAGGATGTCAGCATTCCTGCTTTAATGCTGCTTTTAAGATGTATGTTTGTCTTATTTATCAACAAATATTCATTGTTTTTGGTGATATTTTCATCTACATTATCAGCTCTAACATTTCCAGGTATTATATCATCTTCAAACATTTGAAGCAAACCATTTAACATCCAGGCCCCTGCCGCAGCCTTTGGATGTCCGGTTATAGCTTTTTGACAAACAATTGGCAACAAGTTACCCTTACTTCTTTCATGCGTCTCCATTATAGTATTAATAATGTTGGTTTCATTTTTATCATTTGCCTTTGTCGAGGTACCATGGCATGAGCTTACGCCAATATCGTTTATGTTCAATCCAAATACAGACAATGAGCCTTCTATAGGAGATATTTTTGGATCATTTTTGCTGTATTCAACTTGCCAGTAACGCTTTGTGTAATCATCGTTTTCAGTTAGTTTGCTAACTTGCTGTTTTCTGTAGTCTATATCCAGTTTTCTTTGTTTGAATTTGGTTTTAGTTTTTCTGGCAGTTGTTAAAACACCTTTACCTGGAGCAGGTAAACTTTTACTAATCTTATCAGAGTTAATTGATGTATAATTGACAATACCGAAGCAAGGTAACCCCATCTTCAAAGCAATGTCTCCTCTGACCAAAACTTGCATACCAGAGCCTTGTGATTCTGTAAATCCATTTCTGGTTTTGGTCATTGGTCTACAGATTTCTTTTGGTAATCTCCCATATTGCTCTTTTTCCAATTTAGCATTGGCTGTGGCCCCCATGTTTGCAAATTCATAACTAGTTTCTTCAGTCAAATCATCATAACCACCAACTAAAACAACGTTGGCCTTACCACTCATAATGACTTCGTAGCCAAGATCCAAAGACTCTAAAGCGGTAGCACAAGCACCAACTGGTGTTTTTAAAGGACCAGCAGAAGACAGTATCAGCATATTGATCCATGCTGACATTGAATTAATAAATGTTTCCTGGATGATATCATTTTGTACAGTCTTATTCACATATCTACTTTTTTGCATTTTTTGATGAGATTTTAAACCACCAATACCAGAACCTGAACAATTACCAACCTTTGAAATATCCATGTACTCATATAATTCATAGGGGTCTATTATTCCTGATGTACACAATGCTTCAACAGTAGTGATTAATGCAAATAAAGTTAATCTGTCAACTTGATTAATGATATCTTGAGAAATTCCATAATTGGATGCATCCCAACCCAAAGGAATTTGTCCAGATACATAACGATCAAACTTGAATGCCTTTGGTAGATAAAGCTTTGTACCTGGTAAAAATTTAACTTCAAACATGTTGTCTTGATTTAAAGCCGTAATTTTCATACTATCATCATCATGCATCAATTTGTATTCTTTCATAAGTTCTTCACTTACAACTGTTTTGAAACTTTGAAGTAAAACTACTTCTTGTAACATTGGCTTTTTACCTGGATTATAATCAACAACATCTTCTTCAAGGATTCTAATACCTGTATGTGCCAAAACGTATTTTTCATACTTTATTATTTCCTTTATTTCAATTTCTTCATTTTTAGCAACATCATAGTACTTTCCGGTCTTGGAATCATACTTGAGAATGTTCATAATCAAACATAAATACAATAATGATTCAGTAGAAAATGTTTCATTGTTTTTTTCAAAATCCCATCTAGTAATAGCATTTCCTAAAGGACCAATTTCTGAAAATCCCGTAATAACAACTAAGTTTTTAGGATCCAAAAAATTTTGCAACTGTACTCCATTGAACTCTGCTTGAAGCTTTTGATAAGACTTGTAATTTGGTTTTGATAGTGATTGAATATTTACTGATGGAGTAATAATTTTGTCAAAGTTAGAAAACAAAATATTGCTATCAAGTTCAATATCAGATTGATAGTCTTTTGAAAAGACAATTTTACAGCTACGATTTAAATTAAATAACTCTTCAAAGTCAATAAATCTATGATCTAATGCTTCAAATTGAATTTGTTCAGTGTTTTTAGTTTTTGAAGTATCAATAAATTTCAAATTTGATACAAAACTTGAAATAATCTTTGTTTTTGGAGTAATGTAGGGTAGATTTGACTTGGCTGTAGACACATATTCTGATAAAGAATCCAAGTGAGTGTTATCATCATACAACAAAATATGATCAATGTCATAATTATAGTGAGTATAAACACAATTGATTATACTTGTATGATCTTTTTGAGTTTTTGAATATGGTAAAACATATAGCTTACCACTCATTGTGCAGTGCTTTAAGTAGTACTGTTGCAATTTCTCAGATAGATAGTAAAAGGTCTTTAAACTTTTACAATTTGCTGCAACAAACAAACACGCATTTTCCTGCTCAAAGTATTTTTCAGCAAATTTCCAGAAGTTGTTTTCAACATTAGTTTCACTGATAAAAACAACGTCACATTGTTTGAAATTGTGTTTTAAAGTACTATCATTATTGTCAAAAACATATTTGTAATCTTGATTGAATTGCCCAGTTTCTTTGTTCCAATCAAACACAATATTTTTGTTTAATACGGGAGGCTCAACAAAAATGTCTTCATTACCACTAGATTCACCATCGTATAAAGTCATTCCACTATCACATCTATCTTCAACATCATCGAGCTGCAAACTTTGCTCTTTTTGGTAGACGTGCACATACATTTTTAACATATCAATGTTTTTTCCGTTATATTCCAAAATATGTTCAATTTCTTCTTTAATACCAATAGTGAGAGTATAAACGTTTAAAAGTCTAACTATTGAAGAATACAGTTCAATATTTAATGATGAAGAAGTAGCTATCTTGTAAGTTAAAGATCTAATCCATGCATGTGGATTATCATATTCTCTAATTTTAGATAATTCAAAATTTAAACTGTTTTGTTTAGGCACAACAACAGACTCTTTTATATTTGTAGCAACTTTGTTATATTCGTGTAGTAATGTTGATGTCAAAGAAGATGATTGTAGTTCCTGTTTATATTGTTCAAAACGTAGTTTTTCTTTTTCAATATCTTCTTCAGTGATATATTTAGTTTTTTTCTCAACTTTGTTCAAAGCTTCAGCAACAACAAATTCATGATAAGAAGACATATCTCTAGTATCTTCAACAGCATTCAAATTAATTTGATTTTTGTATGGATTGAGAAACACTTCGTTAGAGGTTTTTAAATCATTATGTACTTTTATTTCTGTTGTTTTAACTATTTTTTTTTCTTGGTAGTAAGGAATAGATTCAATATCGGATACACAGTAGGTATTAACAACAGATTTCTGGTTACCTAAGTTCATAGAATCAATTTTGGCCAAACATGTTCTTCTCATCATGTTTGCTAGAATTGGTTGTGGACCAATTTCAATAAAATTTTCGATTTTGTAGTCATTAATAAAAATATCTTGTGTTTCAATCCATTTTACAGGAGACGCAAATTGAAAACTTAACAGTTCAATTAATAAAGTATGTGCAAGTTGATCAGCAATTTCTTCTTTCATGTTTGGTTAGTAATAAATTGGGCTTTTATGGTTGAAATATCCAAAAACTTTCTTTATTTTTAAATTTTTAATATACACTACATGATATGTTTTTATATTGTATCATTTATTGCTAAACCGGAAGACGACTAACCAACATATCGTTAAACATATGCTGAGAGATATCGTATACAACAATGCCTTAAGATACAATCAGTTTAATTGTTGATGAATTCTTGTGTTGATTAATTAATTTAGGAAATTAATTATAAGCATTTATTTCTGTTTGTTTTGCATCGTTTATGGAACGAAAGTGTTGATAAAACAGCCAATCCCGTTTGTAATGACATATAAATATTTAAAAAATGGTAATTTTTAATTAATTAACATCGTTTATTAAAAGTTTCAGAAAGAGTGAACTTTTTTTATTTGCTTTTTTTTTTGGAGCTGCTGCACAAAATGCAAACAAGTTGATCGCGTGACTAAAATGGTTTCAAGCGTTTTTGTAGGTTTGGTGGTATGCCTCAAAGGATTAAGTATCAAAGCTTTGATCCACTACTTAACAAAACCTAGTAAAACTCAACAATTTTTTAAATTTATTTAGATGCAGATAAGATCTTGAGAATTATTTATCAACTTTTTTTTATTGAAAATTTTTATATCTAGTTGACAAAATTGCCATGTGTTTTACTTAATTTGACTTGAGATGACTGTTATTATTATCCGGTCATGAGTCTTTGATGCTAGTTCTTGACTACCATTCTGCAAGTTTTTAATTAATATTTTTATCAGATAGTAGAAAAAAAACCAGAATCCAAATAATAAAAAAATAAAAATGAGTTGAAACAAACAGAAGAAAACTTATCTCTTGATCATTGACATTTAGAAGAATTGCAGCCTTTTTTTAAAACAAATTTGCCGGCTTTTGTAACATTGACAATGTCTTCACAGCACTATTTAGCAGCTAAATTCTCTTCAAACACTCGTCCAATTAAAAAATCCACCTATTTCTCTTTTTACTTCTAAATATCTACACTTGCTGTTTCCTTTCAACTTTTATACCTCAGTCACTCTTGTCGCTAGAACTTCTTCAATGCTGGCAAATTATTTACACGTGACCTCTCTCTTTTTATTACCGCTTTTTGTTCTTATTTGTGAGAACGCCGCTATTATCTCTACTGTTTCATT
>ERZ794936.191-NODE-191-length-36833-cov-32.412910_pt1 | contig 36833 bp, 28 predicted proteins | sample MGYA00511083_ERZ794936 | MGnify/ENA primary metagenome ERZ794936 (study PRJEB30137, sample SAMN04331409) | food metagenome | isolation source: Y2 must sample point D1 replicate A | place: Australia: South Australia | collected 2014 ... | reverse complement strand
CTGTATACTGAGAGGGATTTTTTATTTCAATATTGACCCATTTGGTATCCGCCGGCGGGGCTAATGTTTTGTTTACTGGCCTGCTAATAATGCATCCTGTCAGGGAAAATAACATCAGCGTAAAAAGAATGAATTTAGATGGATTATACATTTTCCATTACCTCTTCCTGGTATTTAGCAAATCGTAAAAGGGTATCGTGACCTGATGGCATAGATAACGTCGGAGTAAGCGATACACCAGGCAGTCCTTCTATATTAAGAAAAATATTATTCCTTGCTAACTCTTTATCAGGTACTTCATTTTTGTATTCTGCCATCTGCTCCCTGAATGAATCAACGTTATACAGATGTTCAGTAAAGGTACGTTTTTCCACTATTCCGGCGTTATCAATCAATTCAAGAAGCTTGTTGCACAGGTATGGCATATAGGAGGTCATAAAGTGTTCGAAAAGATTTAAATTAGCCCCTCTGTCCGGATTGCTGCCTTTGGGGAAAAATTCAGCCAAATCCACCGGTGACAGTGACGCGTTGAATTCTTTCTGCTTCTGGCCCGCCTGCTGCATATCTTGTTGGGCCAGATCGGGCACCAGATAGAGTTTAGCTTTTATCGGAAGCAACTTTCTGATGGCAATACATCCCGCCGGGGTTGGAAGGGATCTCTTACACTCTTTCCATTCCCGACTCTGGGTTACCGTGAGAAAAGCTACTGTATTGCCGTGGTGCCAGAAGCAATCCCCCCAGGCAACCATCTGGTGAGCAACGAGTTGACCCAACGACCAGAAAAAGCCCAACGTTCCGCCGAACCATCCCCAGAGTTTATATAGCTCATTATCCAGATTAGCTTCTGCAGGGACAGCAGGGATCGGATCGTTATCATTAATATGGCGGAAATGAGTAATCTCCGATAGTTGCATTACGGCATCACGGGTAAGGGTTCGCGGCATTCCATAGGTGTAAAGTATTGGATTAAAACTCTTAAGTTCTGCTGAATGAATTAATGCCAATGCGCCCCCTAAACTATGACCACAAATAAAGATATATTTATTTTCAACTAATGCTCTTAAATTTTTTATTTCTTCACTATAATTTCTTACAACCCGACTATATCCACTCCAAAAACCAGTATATATTTTCCCGGCAGGAAGTAACGTCGAACATTGCGTTTTAACTTTATCACAAACTTCAGAACTTACCGGTCTGAATGCAAGATCCGTCCCCACATCAAACAAACTGGCTGTGCCACGCCAGGCAATGATCACCTTATCCGCATTATAGACATAATAAAGCTGCGTATCACCGTCTGCCTTTGTTACAGGATTGTCTGCCTGTGCTGTAGTATTATTTTTATTCTTCTCATCAGTCTTAGATGAAGGATCCTGTGAGGTATCCATAAAGACCGGGGGATAATATCGCTGACTATATGGAACATCCTGCACCAGCGTATTCCATGCAAAACCATCTTTATAAAGCTGAGGTAAGCGGGAGAGATCCTGGCACTGGTTAATAAAGAAACGCATAATTGAAACAGTATCCAGAGTACTATTATCAGCATAAGCGAGCGTTGCTGCTGCCCCCAGATTAATTCCATTCGCAATGGAATACTCCTTTTGGTGGTGTAGCACAAGCTCCCACGCCCTGAAAGGGCATATTTCAATTACATGACGTTTTTCAAGTTCATTTGTGCGAAATTTAACTCCCTTAAATGCCGTTTTTGCAGGAAAGTGGTATGCGGGTAACATCTCCGCTTGTCTTAATTCCAGGTTTGGTGAGCTCTGACAAAGTTCACCGATAACGGCATAATGCCAGATATACCCGTTCTCTTCAGCTTCAGGACGCACAATAGAATCATTTTCTGCATCGCGGCTAACGCGCAAGGCACGTTTTTCCATTTCCGCTGCCAGTTGGTTACCGTCTAACGTCAGTCTCAGCTCCAGACCGTGCGGCATGTCGACCCTGATTAGCCCATCAGCATCGCTCAGACCTCTATACGTAAATTTATCCACCGGTCCGGAAACAGGATGAGCACTTTCTACGGTCCATGCCATATTTGCCACGGGACCATTCTGCTCATCAACCAATTGAATTTCAACCCAATACGGTTTCTGCTGCCCGGTCATAACATCAGCGTCAGTATGTGTTACAGACGTAAATAGTGAATTTTTAACCATATAATTAAACCTCTATCCTTATAAGTTTTTATTTTACATTTCCCATTATTTAATTATGCCCAAGAGCAAATAACGACGTGAATTTATTTTATATCTTAATCATATTTCGATTAATATATTTTATGATAAAGAATGAAATAACACTTCCGCAGAAGAAGCAAAAAGTCATGAGTCGTGAAATGAATGAAAAGACCTGTGGTATCTTATCTTCCCCTTCATAAAGCCCCCCATGATAAAACCAGGTCATATAGAAATCAAAAAGGTATTTATGCATTGGATGAACTTTAATAACCAACATTAACAAGATAGTACCGATAACAAATGAAACAATTAACACCCCCCCTATAATATTGCTCTTATTTTTTGATATGGCAATATAGTAAAGCACTAACGTAGCCACAAAGAAAACAAACAAAATGACACCATAAATATTACCACTTCCAAAATCAAGGAAATCTATAGCATTATTAATCACGCCCATCCGCTCAAATCCACCCACAGTCAAAATCATCAGCAGTGTATATAATAGAGCTATCATCGAACCTAGCCCGGTTATTATTTTACTTTTCATTTTACTTCCCAAAATAACACTTCGATAGCTTTCTCAAGCGATGTGATTCTGGTATCTGAACCAAAGAGACCAGAAATACTCTCTGTTGCATTAGGGAAGTTAACCCGAAGATAAGAAGCTAATGTACCACTACCCGCTAATTTACTTTTATTCCATAAATCGATGTGATCCCCTGTTGGAGTCCGTTCATTCCCTCTCAGCCAGTAATCCTTAAAAAAGATAATACCGGTCTTCCCCTCGACATTCTCCTTGAAAGTTTTCCCGTTCAATTTCACCGGAACAGGACACCCCGCAAAAGGGCGAGTTTTAAGATATCCACTCAACTCTTCAGCCCTGATAGCGTGTATCCCCTTTTTCGTCGTTGGATCAGGTGTCGGACAATTCCAACAACGGGTTTTTCTGAAAGTTTTCATAAGGATGCCACATTGATAAAGAGCATCACTGACATTTATTGCACAATGATCGGAAAAAACATCTTTTTTACCTGACGGGTCAATATGTTCAATCTTACCGGAAGGATAAGCCGACCATAATTCATCGAATGTAATAACCTTTAATGACACACTTTTTTGTGAGTTAGACGTACCATTCGTTTTAGCTACTGTTTTTTCGTTAGGCATTATTTTAACTCCTGCTCATTCTTTCAAGTGCATCTTCTCCCCAGAAAGCTTCAACAGAAGACTCCTCTTTTGTCTCAATTCGTTGGGTTTCTCCATTATTATCAGTGTAACCAGATACTGATTCACCACTTTCTGCAATAATAAAGTATGCATAACCGGAGACAGGCGTTCCTGTCGACTTATCGATTACCCTGAATTGTTCATCACTCAACATATCCGGGAATTTAATTTTCATTTTGCCTGGCATTGATGAATTAAGTTGCACGGTCTTCCCTGATGCATCCGTCATCCCTTCAAAAATATCGCCCTCTGCAGAGGTAACTACGTATTTAGTGAATGGTTTGATTTCACCTGTTTCCATATCTTTGACAGTGAAGGTGCCAGAATACCCTTTAGGAAAAGTGACAGGTGGAGTATCTAAACTGGCAGGTCCGGTCTGACTGACATTTGCGGATTTGAGCAAAATATTTCCCGGACATCCCAGTTCAATATTACCGCCGCTAAGCTTTATATAAGCACCCCCGCAACTTAAAACCAGTTCCTGACTGGCATTGACCTGTATACTTCCCTGACCACTGGTGATGGTGATGTCCTGAAGTGCAGAAACATTCATAGCATCTGCTTGTGCCTGAATATCAACCGCCCCTGCCCCGGCATACATTTTCATTCCTGCAGTCTGCGCAAACAAACTTACCGATTCGCTGGCTGCTACAGTGAAAGACTGTCCGGCACTGATATCCGTATTTTTCCCGGACATCAGGCCAATACTTGCCCGCCCGGAAGCCAGCCGGACAGTTTCAGGGCTGAGAATACCAATTCCGGCCGGTGCACTCGCCACCATTCCCGGCGTTTTGAGATATTTCAGTGAACTGTTAAGAGTTTTCTGGCTTTCGGTATCGGATAACGTCGCTTTTGCCTTTTTCACCGCAACCTGCAGACTTCTTGCCAGCGTGAGTGCCTGCTCAAGTTGTTCAACAGCGCTATCCATTTCAAGCATTTTGCTGCCGACATCCGGCTGAATATCAGCAGTGAGTAAAATACCCTTTCCGCCGCGAACACTGACCCAGTCATTCGTTCTCAGTTCTGCCCCTTCACCACGAAGTTCCCGGTCTGCGTTGACGTTATGCCCTAAATTGAGCTGGGTCTTGCCGCCATACTCCGTACTGAGCTTGATATGCTCTTCGTCGCGTTTATCCTCCATACGCAGTTTGTTCAGACCTGCCGTGCGGATAACATTGCGTGTGCTGTTGGTTTCCGTAACGTGGTCGACATGGCGGGAGTCGTGCAGGGCATGGGCAATATACGGGCGATCCGGGTCGCCTTCGTGGAAGGCAATCGCCACCTCCGTGCCCTGTATCAGCGGGAAGTGAAACCCGTACTTATCACCCGCGTAAGGCTTCGCGAAACGTACCGGCATACTTTCCATGCCCTGACGTTTATCGTCACGGTCGGCATCGAATTTCACCCGGTACATGCCGGAGGCATCCTGCCAGGCATAAATATCGTTCTCTCTGGCGCTGGTCACACGTGCCATCAGGGTACCGCTGATGACTGGCCGCTTTTTCTCCGCCGGACGCCAGCAACGGTTCTCGTAGTATGGCATCGCCATCCATTGCACCTGCAGGGCATTTTTACGGCTGGCAAAGTAACCGGTGCTGATAATGACGAGACCGTTTTCCGTTTCACGGGGTAATGTTGGCGGGATAGCTATTTCGGTAATAGTCAGTACCTGGGCCGGCCCAAGCGTGTGATCCGTGCTGCAGCCCGTCACCGTGGTCTGGCCTGACAGGAAACGCTCGTGATCCAGACGTGCCCAAAAGTTACCGGTTTCGGCTTGCGGGGTAATTTTGTCACCACGGTCAAGGTGGCGCGGCCGGTGATGGTACACATCACCGTAGGTGTTCCCCTCACCGTCTCCCCCGGTCATGTCCGCCGGAACAGAGGTCAGGATGTTCCCGGCGTCGCGGGGATTATAGTCGCTGACCGTCACCGAGCGTTCCGCCACGTTGTGTAGGACCTGTACGCCCCATACCGAATCCGTGCCGTTGTCATTCGCACCCGAAGGGCTGCTCAGTGGCAGCGTTTTACCGAATGTCCAGGCACTCTGTTTGTCCGCAAAGTGCACCACTTCTGTCTGCGTATCCGGTTGCAGGGTAAAGAAGTAAAAAATCCCCACCTCAGCCAGCAGACGTTCAATAAAGGCGAGATCGCTTTCCCGGTACTGGTTAATCTGCTCCCGCTTCGGGTAATCCTCTTTCAGCGTGAACTCATACTCCCAGTCTTTGAGGCCATGCTCAGTGAGCACCTCCGCCACCACTTCCGGCACCGACTTGTTGACAAAAAAGCGGTGAGTACGGAACTGATTGCGCAACAGCGCCAGGAACGGCTCAATAATTATCTGGTACGTCGCCTGGTCGCGAGAACCACTGATACGCTTAAAATGTGTCACCACACCATGCACCACTTTCTGCCCGGTCAGCCCCATCAGTGGTCCTGTTCCCATCGTCAGCGTGGCAGGCCTGGTCAACAGTTGCGCTGAACTGATATTCTGGTCACTACTGGTAAAGATAATATTGTAATGGTAAAGCTCACTCATGAACTCCTTACCGTTAAACTCTTCCACATCCAGTGAGGCTGTGCAGGAAGGAATATCCAGACGGTAGCGGTTCAGTCCGCCTTCAGTTAGCGCAGACAGGGTGTTCTTAAGCGTATCTGTCAGACTCATGATATTGACTCCATGGGATAACCTGCTGTCCATGATTTTCTTGCCGACGGGCAAGGTAACAGGTTTAATCAGGGGTACTCAGCGAGTACGAAAAAGCGTGATTACGGCTCCGGCCCCGGGGGTGCAGACGAGAATTTTCATCAGCAAAAGGGTCATTTCAAAACTGTTCATGCCGTATTCACCGTCGCCACTAATGGGGATAAAGTGCTTTACGAATGTGTAAAAACAGGTATTCGGCAGAAACAGTACTCCCACCATTACTAAAGCTATAAAGATAAAAACCTTCATTACTTTATACCGGGATATTATTCAGAAACTTTAATTGAACCATACGGCCTGGCAATTTCACGATCGGTCAACGGAAAATTGTAAACCTCCCCATGATTTATCCCCACGCCGACAACGAACTTCCGTGGTTCATCATCATGTTTCTTTGAAATTAATATATATTCAACAATGAATCGCCCATCATCAGGGAAATGATAAAAAGAAGGTGGAATACATAATTTCCCATCAGAGATGGTGAGGCCCGGGGAAAAATTAAAATCCTTTTCCTTCGAGGGGGTTCCTCGTGGATTTATTCCTATATCAGCAGGTTGGTAATCCTGAGCATCATTAACGTTAAAACATACATTTTTTCCCTGCTTGCTAACAGATGTGGTTTCATGGAGGATAAACCTATCCCCCGGACCCGGGCATCCGGTTAATATCACCAGACATACACCAGAAAGAACAACCGAACAAAACATACGAAAACCATGTACTTTCACCATGGAAACCCCGCAATGCAATTTTGTATTGTTTGCGTACCACTGACTCAGTAGTATCACCATCAAGAGTGATGGTTGGATTTTTACCGCCCCACAATCGATGCCACACCTTGTATCCCTGGGTTTGTAACGTAAAATTATCTGCAATAATCTGCGCCTGTTGTTCCATTGGATACTCACTCAACAAACGACCATCAAGTGTATAGCGATAACTGACCATCCAGCTCACCAGTCCCCGGCCAATCACATTCATTCCTCTCGCCCGCTGCCAGACATGACTCATCTCATGAATGAAGAGATGCTGAAGGTCATCCAGTGTCTGAGAAAAATCCTCTCTGTATAACGTGGTACGAAAATACAGCTCACCATTAGGTGTCATTGCCACACTCCCGGCCTGCAATCCAAATGGCAGATAACTGCCATAATGAATTTTCACCTTTTCGTAATCGATCCTGTTACCAAATACCGTTCTGGCTAAGGCGATTTCTCCGGTCGTCAGTTTTCTGACGGGATCATCTTCCTGTTTCTTGTCGTGCTTCTTTTTCTTACTGGCATCATGAATGGACATTCCCTGCCTCCGGGTTAGCTTTCAGACGCGCCTGAAAATTCAAGCCCAATGCCATCTTCCTCATCCCAGCTGAGCGTCAGGGAGTGTGGCTTCTGCTTCGCTGCCATATGGCTCAGCAGTTGCTGACTCAGCACCGGCAGAATTTGCTGATTCAGCAGGCTGTCGACGTTACGCGCCCCGGTGTCCGGCAGCAGGCAGGCTGCAGTCAGGGCGTCATACAGGCTGTCGTCGATATGGGTGATCAGGCCGTAGTGGCGGTGCAGCCGCTGGCTCACCTGCCCGAGCTTCATTTCCACGATAGTACGCATCGCCGCTGTGCCTAACGGTCGGTATATCACCGTCCGGAAGCGGGCCAGCAACGCAGGCTGGAAGTGGTCGCGCAGGATCGGGCGCAGCATCTCCTGCAACGCCCCTTCGCTGGCCCCGGGTTGTTCATCTGACAGCTGCATAATGTGATCGCTGCCAAGGTTAGACGTCATCAGGATCACGGTGTTACGGAAGTCGATTTCACGCCCTTCACCGTCACGCATAAAACCCCGGTCAAATACCTGATAAAACAGGTTAATGACATCCCGGTGGGCCTTTTCCACTTCATCGAGCAGCACCACACTGTACGGACGCTTGCGCACGGCCTCGGTGAGGATCCCGCCCTGACCATAGCCCACATACCCCGGCGGTGAGCCCTTCAGCTGGGAAACGGTGTGCGGCTCCTGGTATTCCGACAGGTTGATGGTGATCAGGGATTTCTCCCCGCCGTACAGCACATCGGCCAGCGCCAGCGCGGTTTCGGTTTTACCCGTGCCGCTCGGCCCGACCAGCAGAAACACCCCCTGCGGACCATTTTCAGACGTCAGCCCGGTTTTCGCGGCACGCAGCCGCTGAGCGATGGCGTTAAGGGCGGTGCCCTGGCCGACCACACGTTTACCGATTTCATCTTCCAGGGTCAGCAGTTCGGTCTGTTCATCCTTCATTAATGAGGAGAGCGGTACCCCCGTCCAGTCAGCAATCACGCTGGCCACGGTACGGGTATCCACATCAATCCGGAGCAACGCCTCATCCTGCTGTACGTTATCCAGTTGCTGTTGCAGGTGACGGATGTCTGACTGATGACAGTTGTCCTCTGAGTGAGCGAGCTGGCGACAGGCCATCAGCGCCTGCACAATCACTTTTTCCTGCTCAAAACGGGTTTCCTGTTGCTGCAGGCGGGTTTCAAGCTGTGTGCGCTGCTGCCCGATCAGGCTCAGACGGTCGTCCTGCCGGTGACCTCCGGCAGCTATATCGCCCAGCAGCGCCTGTTCTTCCAGCGCCAGCGCCGTCAGTTGTGCTTTCAGGCGAATGATAGCTTCCGGCACGGTATCCAGGCTCATTCGCACACGCGCCGCAGCGGTATCCAGTAAATCAACGGCCTTATCCGGCAACTGGCGTCCGGTCAGATAGCGGCGCGACAGCGTGACGGCCGCACGTACTGCATCATCGGTAATGTGTACCCCGTGGTGTTCCGCATAGCGGGATTTCAGTCCTCTGAGCATCAGGCAGGCCGTCTCGTCGTCCGGCTCATCCACGCTGACCCTCTGGAAGCGGCGTTCCAGTGCGGCATCGCGTTCGAAATACTGCTTGTACTCACTCCAGGTCGTGGCCGCGATGGTACGCAGTTCGCCCCGGGCCAGCGCCGGTTTCAGCAGGTTGGCCGCATCCGCGCCGCCCGCGGAATTACCCGCGCCGATAATGGTGTGTGCTTCATCGATAAACAGCAGGATGGGCACCGGTGACTGCTGTACCGCATCGATGACATTTTTCAGCCGCTGCTCAAATTCACCTTTTACACCCGCCCCCGCCTGCAGCAGACCGAGGTCGAGGGTGCGCAATACCACCGTTTTCAGGCTGTCCGGCACATTGCCTTCGGCGATACGGAGTGCCAGGCCTTCAACGAGCGCCGTTTTACCGACGCCCGGCTCACCGACCAGGATCGGGTTATTTTTTCGACGCCTCGAGAGAATATCCACCATCTGGCGGATCTCCGTATCGCGGCCAAACACCGGGTCAATCTTCCCGTCCCTGGCTTTAGCGGTGACATCGAGTGTGAATTTATCCAGCGCGTTCTGCAGTGCCGGGCTCAGCTTGCCGGTCTTCAGACCATCCGTACTTTCTGTTGCCTCTGCAGGGCAGTCCGCTATGTTCGCCTCCCCTTCCGTCCGGGCCAGTCCGGCCTCCTGCTGCACGTCCGGACGTTCATCCGACTGTGCGTCGAGTAAAGGGCGCAGATGTTCCAGCTGGTATTGCGCCAGAGTCAGCATCGGCCACAGGCCGTCACAACGCAGCAGCTCCGGTTTACCGGTCAGGGCCATCAGCAGGTGAATACCACGGATCCTCTCCTCTCCGGCAAGAGAAGCCCGCAGCCAGGCCTCCTGCAGCAGGCTCTGCATAGGGTCAGAGAGCTGCGGACGGCTGCGTACCGAACGAGGTTGCTTATCCAGCCAGGCCAGCAAGTCCTGCCAGAGTGTATCCATATCCCATTCATAGCGGCGGGCCAGCACCGTCAGGTCACCTTCGCCCTGCTCCAGCAGTTTCAGCAGCCAGTGCTCAGGCTGAATTTCTGCATGGGCGCGGGTCTGACACAGGGAGGCGGCACCTTCCAGTGCCCGGGCGCAATACGGATTCAGACGACGTAACAGGATGGCTGGGTTTTCCATGTTTCTCTCTCTTAATGGCTTCCGGACATGCTACCGCCCTTCGCTGCTTCCCGTTCAGGGGACCAAAGCGCATAGGGTCGGTCAGGCAGATTATTGGGTTCTTTGCTCAAGGCCCGTCACGCAGGCGTTCAGCAAAGAAAAAACGGGCAGAACGGGCTGCCCGTCAGGCGGTTACACTAAATAGTTCGTGTTGTGGCAAGGCGGCAGGCGAGTGCATCCCCGGTGACTGACAAGGACGTCACCGGGGGGCATAAACACAGCCAACGCCGCTACAGCGCGAAATATGACGCGTAATCAGGCGGTGGCGCGTTCATTCCACGAATCGGAATGAATGATGTTGCCGTCTTTGTAGGTCCAGGTGATTTTCTCGTAGCGCAGCTCTACGCGCTCCAGGTGGTTGTGTTTCTCTTTCGAGGGGTCTTTCACGTCGTACATTTCAGGGTTCACCTTCACCACTTTCACGTTTTCAAGTTTGGTGTTGAAGTACTCCACTTCCTGACCGGCATCGTTGATTTTGTACCACCGGAACTCTGCAGATTTGAGGGTCTGACCGGTCGTTACCGCTTTGTAAAGGTACGGGCTGGAGGCATCGATTTCCTTTGTGAACAGGAACGGCGTATGGATACGGGTACCGGTCAGCTTACCGGTGTTGTTGTCGGTCGGGATGTACAGATTATGTTCCTGAGCGACCACTTCGATACTGCCTTCGCGATCCTGAACGTCAACAGAGCCTTTAATGTCTGCACCGCCATCGTCTTTCAGCCAAAGATAAACAGGTATTGCCATGATAATTTCTCCATTTATACACTTCCTCCTTCAGGCTGCCTCTGTGCTGGCTACCTTCACTTTCCCCGGTGACAGAGTGTTCCCTGTTCCCGGGTACGCATTCAGAGGCCACCACGATCCAGCCTGAATGATTGTGTGTATCTTACTTTAAGAAGCGTCATCATCCTGTGATGACGCAGAGGGTTTGCCCGGTATCTGACAGGCGTTAGCCTGCGCTACCAGACTGATTTCGACACGGCGGTTGAGTGCTCGCCCTTCCGGAGTGTCATTGGTCACGATGGGGCGGCTTTCACCATAGCCCTGCACCGCAAAACAGCTTTCCGGCACATCGCCGGTGTCACGCATCCAGTCCCGTACCGCTTCGGCACGTTTCAGGGACAGCGTCTGATTCAGTTTGGGATTGCCGGTGTTATCCGTGTGACCGGATACCACAATCAGCCAGCCCGGCTTCGCTTTAATATCCAGCAGCGAGTGAACCAGCATTTTGGTGGAGCCCGCTTTCAGGGTTGATTGACCGGAATCGAACAGCGACATGCTGTCGAGGCGGATGTTTTTCGGTTCCTGAACCATTGTTTTAGTGACAGGAAGTGGTGACGACGGCGATGGCAATGGCGGCGCCCAGTCGTTTACAGCCCCTTCCACCACCGATACCAGATGCATTCCCTGATACAGCCCCAGCCGGTAGCGTACCGGTTCGCCGCGGCGCTGCCATTCATCCAGCAGGGCACTGTCGGCGCGCAGACGCTGCTGTGCACGGAGTTTCGGCTCTGCCGGGTGCCCCTCCAGATGGTAATAGAGCGCCAGATGGTCACTCACATTACGAACCAGCCGCTGGTTGTTGAAGTAAGAGGCCAGCATCGCCAGCAAGAGAAAAATGCCTGCCAGCAGTCCGGCATTACGCCAGAACAGCATCCGGCGGCTGATCCCCCGACGGCGCGGCAGCGCCGGCAAAAGTGCTTCAGGCAGCGGCAAAGGTCCGGTATTTTCAGTCACCTCCGGCGGCAGCGCAGTGACTGTGGTGATATGTTGCTGCCAGAGATTACCGGCAAGCCCCGCCACCGGTACCATGCACAGCCCCTGCATGCAGGGTTTCAGGACATGCCGTTCTGCCGGGGAGCCCGACAGCAGGCTGTTGACTGCGCAGTTCATCCAGGCGAGTCCGCTGTCAAGCCACAGTCCCTGGCTCAAACGGGAAAATTGCCCGCCCGCAGGTGTTTCCCGTATCCAGTCCGTCAGCGACAGATTGCCCTGACCCGGCTGATGGACCCGGAGCTCTGCCCGTTGACTGGCAGTGGAAAACCAGATCGGTTCCGCATCCGCACAGGCGGGTGGCGGTGACAGCCAGACCACGATCCAGAAAGGCAGGAAGCGGCCAGAGGCTGCCCTGCTCTGTACCACCGCCCGCTGCCAGCCGCGAAAAGTCCGGGTGAAATCGACGTCTGAGGTATGGCGTTCAGGCAATACCGCCAGCAATACAGAAAGTTGTGATACCAGCGCCGGGCGGACCTGACTCAGGTGCCGGGTCAGCAAAGGCAGCTGTTCTGCATCGTTGACCCGCAGATACCAGCTCTGACGGGTTTCGATATGCTGTGCTGACTCAGCAAACAGCGCACTGTTATCGCCACACACCAGAATGACCGCCCCCTGAAAGTCTTCCGGGGGCAGGCTCTCATCCGGCCTGTCTATGAGTGCCGGTCCGCGCGGCTGAGATATGCGGTGCTCACGCCAGAGCATCACTCCGCACACCAGAATGACCAGCAGACTGAGCGCTATACGGCTCCCGACCGACAGCGGCCAGAAGCCCAGGATCAGCCATAGCGTCAGCAGGCCTGCCAGGGTGGTTAACAGACTCCGGTAAATATCACGCATTCTTTACCCCGGTCTGACCGTCTGACTCACCAGTTCGGTGAGGGAAGACGAGAGGAAAAACCAAAGTACCGCCAGCGCTGCTGCCCCGAGGATCCAGGAGATCCAGTACAGACGGCGGCCACTGCGGACAGGGGAAGCCCGGGCAACTATCGGAGCGTCCCGGGCAAGTGAAAATGCCGGAACCCGTTCACCGAGTACGCGAACAATATCCTCACGACGTTCGTCATCCTGCGCGCGATACTGACCGACAAAACCCAGTTGCAGGGTCCGATACATACAGGTCAGGACAGCGGTATCCGGAGCGGTTTCTTTCAGCAGGTTTCGGATACGTTCCCACAGCTCCTCGCCGGCGTTCAGGGTGCCAAAGAAATGTGCCTGCAACGGGTCCCGGTGCCAGGTCAGGTAACCATCATCAGTGACCCCACGGTTCAGGACGCTCTCGTCAAGCAATGCACACAGGGCATACACCATATGGTCGCGACTGACATCGCTGTAACCTGCGTCCGTCAGTGCACTACGGGCATCCTGCACCAGACGACAGGCCCGCCGGTAAAGCTTCTCCCCGTCACGGACTTCCTGACCGCCACGCAACTGGCTGGCCATCAGCCAGCCGGGAGAGAAGATCCGTTCAATCTGACGCTGTTCGGATTCATTCATGAGCGCAATACCGCAAAGAGTTCAAGATCCACCTCCCCCAGTGAACGCGGGGTATAGAAAGTGCAGCTCCCCATCTCCAGCATCGCCCGGGCCGCCTCGGTACTCAGGTCCAGCGAAAAGTACTGGTTTTCCAGACGCAACGGGATCGCTGCCGGCACGTGGCTGACAGGTCTGATGGTCATCCCGCTCAGAGCCACATTGACCACCTCGGAAACGTCATCAAAACTTCCCGCCTTACACAACTGCGGGAATTTCACCTGCAACTCATGATTTGGCATAGAGGAACGCACCGAGAGCCAGAAATCTGCCCCTTCACGCAGGCGTGCATCATGCAGAGCGCCTTTCCAGATCTGGTCGTTATGCTCCAGGTTGATACTCACCACCCGCGACGGCAGACTGGCTTCCAGTAGTTTATCGAGCAGGGTCAGTAGCGGGCCAAACACCCGCTCAGGAGTCTCGTGCTGATAAGCAGGGATATCTCCGGCGTCGTGCTCCAGGGAAAACGTCAGCAGGCTTCCGGCAAGACGGGTCAGCTCACGGTACAGGAGTTCCGGGTGACGTGACGGGGTCTGCAGCAACTCCGTCAGTACCGGTTCCGCGCTGTTCAGGGCGTTCAGTAACCAGAACAGGGACACGTCAGCGACGGCAAAATCCGCCATACGCTCATTACTTTCACGACGCATCGCCATCAGGCGGCGGCGGCGAGCCTGCAGGCGTACCAGCAGCCCTTCCAGTTCAGTGATCAGCTGCGGTCCGGCAGATAAAGAAAGCAACGGTGGGATGAAGGCGGGGTCGCGGCTCCACAGCCCCTGAGAATTGCGAACCAGACGCGCCACCGGACAGGTCAGATACGCGCCGTTCTCCCGGCCGGATAAGCGCAGAGTCACCGCATGGCGCAGAATGGCCAGCTCACTCCTTTCATGCCCGGCCAGCTCCTGAACCTCAACCCGCTCCGCTTTCCAGCGCCGGGGCCGTTCGCTGTCCCGGCCATCATCCAGGTTACGGCCACTGGCACTCAGCATTGGCAGGGCCACGACGACGTCCACAGCCTCGCTACCGGCAGCAGAGGATAAATCACAGGCCGGCGGCAGGTTATCCGCCAGATCCGTATCAATCAGCGTACTGTCCTGAAAGCGCACCACCAGGCGGGTAGCATTCAGACGTGAGAATGCCAGCGCGGCATCGTCAAATTCTGCGGCTATCACGCCCCACGGATGGGCAATGCTCATCCGTGCAACGTTATCGGCAACATAAGCATCCCAGCGGGATTGCTGCTGAAACTGCTGTGGGGCCAGTACAGCCCCGTCCTCCCAAAGCGGGCGATAAATCTTCATCCCTGATTTCCCCTCGCCTTAGGATTTGGCTTTCGGCATCTGCGAAACCAGCGACAGGTTGACGTCCATTCCTTCCACCTGGAAATGCGGTACCGCGTACAACTTCACGCGGAAGAAGCCCGGATTGTCCCCGATATCTTCAACCGTGACTTTTGCATCGCGTAGCGGGTGTGAAGCCTGAAGAGAGTCGCCCGGGTCCGTCATCTCAGTGACCAGACTTTTCACCCAGGTATTTAACTCCAGTTCCAGCAGACGCCGGTCTTTAGTGGTTCCGATATTTTCACGCTGAATGAGCTTCAGGTAATGCGCAATACGCGACAGCAGGAAGATATACGGCAGGCGCGCATTGATACGGCTGTTGGCCGTCGCGTCCGCAGTATCGTACAGGGCCGGCTTCTGGGCAGAGTTGGCAGAGAAGAAGCAGGCATAGTCGCGGTTTTTATAGTACGACAGGGGAATAAAGCCCAGGTTTGCGAATTCAAACTCGCGGGTTTCCGGGATCATCACTTCAGACGGGATTTTTACCTGGTTACCGGTACCGAGATCGTACAGGTGGATAGGCAGGTCCTGCACCGCGCCGCCCGCCTGCGGGCCGCGGATCTGTACGCACCAGCCGTTGTTAATAAAGCTGCGCACCATGTTGGAGGCAAAAGCAAACGAAGCGTTGGTCCACAGGTATTTGTCATGATCCGGGCCTTTCACTTCTTCCACGTAGTTAAAGCTACGTACCGGCAGAGTATCCGGGCCGTATGGCAGACGGCCCAGGACGCGCGGCATTACCAGGCCGATATAGCGGGAATCGTCGGTCTCACGGAAGGATTTCCACTTGATATATTCCGCACGGTCAAAGTAGTTACCGATATCCTTGATGGCAGCCACCTCTTCCATGGAATCTTTCAGAAAGAACTGTGGGCCCGCAGAGCCGATAAACGGCATATGGGCCGCGGCTGAGACTTTAGAGATATTACGCAGCAGCGCCATGTCCTGTGCAGAGGCGTCGAACTCGTAGGCGGACACCAGGGCAGCAATCGGCTCTCCCCCCGGGGTGTCGTATTCTGCAACATATGTCTGCAGGTACAGTCCGCTCTGGACGATTTCAGGAGCATCCTCGAAGTCCTGGCGTAAATCCTCTTTGGACAGGTCCAGCAACTCGATCTTCACGTTCTGACGAAAGTCTGTTTTATCCACCAGCGATTTAACCCCGCGCCACAGGCTTTCCACCGCCTGAAACTCCGGATGGTGCATCACCGCATCCAGCTGGCGGCTAATCTGGTGATCAAGCCCGGCAATATGGTGGTCAATCAGGTGCTTGTCCAGCTTCTCAACTTTTGCTCCTGCCTTGCTCAGGCACTCCAGAAACACCTGCATCCCCGCCGTCAGACGCTCGTCGGCACTGGCATCAGACATCGCCTGGGCGTCCTGCCAGATATCCAGAGCGCTCAGCCCGGAGACCGGACTCAGGTTAATTTTTTCAAACAGGGAGGCGTACACGCCGCCCGCTGACGGGCGATCCAGTACGATATTTTCGTCGCCGGCGACACTTCCATTTTGTACAGACATCAGCATTCCTCAGTTAATCCGTTAAATAAACGCCGCAGGTTACGGCTGTTTGGTCGCCAGGGCAGACAGTTCAGCTTTCAGTTCTGCACTGAGCGCCGGGTCAAGCAGCACTTTTTCCAGTTCTTTCCGGAAAGTCTGGTTGTCCAGAAGATTCGCTTTGAGATCGCGGAGCAAATTGCGCATCGCGAGCATGGCTTTCAGTTGCGGAATTTGACGGGCAACCTGTTCCGGGGTGAAGTCATTAATGTCGCGGAACGTCAGACTGATATTGTCTTCACTCCCGTCATCGGCGAGGGTATTTTTAACGGTAAGGTTAACGCCCGGAGAATACCCGGAAAGAACGCTATTAAAGTTATTTTTGGAAATATTGACTTTATTGCGCTCTGATAATGATGCCGTTTCCTGACCATGACTAAAATCGCCAGCAACCAGTAATTTTAAGGGTAATTCTGTTTTCTTCGTCGCCCCACCGGTATGCAGGTCTAATTTTAAATTAATCCGTGCCTTTGGCACCTCAGACTGAAAGCTATCTGCCATGAATAAGTCCCTCTGTTTATCGCAGCATGGTATTTTGGGTGTGATTTTCCCCTTCGGTGAAATAATAAATAAATCAGTAACGACGAATCAATGAAGTAGCTCAAAAAAAAACGAATAAATAAATTTAACAGGAATTTTTTGCTCCGGTAAAAATCAGGGATTTCATTGAAATTCGAAAGGATATAGCCAAAAACACACATAAAGAGCAAAAAATCAGGATATAAAACCAGACTAAACAAAAAACACAGATCTTAATAACGAATGCTAAGTGATATTGATTTATATCATTAATTAATCGTTAATACAGAATGTTTCTGAAATGTTCTCATTTTTAAAGATGCACGATATTCCTCCCTGATTTTATAGTTGCAAAAAATCAATGACCGATTACAAAACCTCTGAAATAACCGCCAGTAACCAGGAATAACGTATCATTATTCCTCTCAAGCTATGATAAGAATAATTAATTTAAAAAGGGAAAGTGAAGGGATGCAGAGATCTATAAAAAGGATGTAATAAATATCACCTGAACGATATAAATATAAAAATAATAAAGTCCTGATGGGTATTGCCCCGAACGGGAAGTCATCGCCATAAACTCTAATGCCGTACCGTCCTTCCTCCTGGTATTTACCCCCATGATTTAAATTCCCCCGGCACCTTTTGGCTCATATCATGAGAGATATTGGTGAATTTTTTAAATATGTTTAATGTTTTAATGGTTTCTGTTTTATGACTTTTCCTGACTTTTTCATAGGATCATCGCCAAACGAGACTCCGCGCCGGGAATGCATCGCTGCGGATGATCTCTGTCCCGTATTCGGGTTCTTTTCCTCCGGTACCGGATACTCATATTGGCAGGCCGATACCGGGACCTCACGCTGACCTTCTGTCTGTACATGCCGATGATGAGGATAAGTCGCCTGACACAGAAAAATTAGTTACACTCCGCCCCCGATGATTTTTCCGGTGATCCGATGACTGAAATTACTGATACTTTTATTGCACCGCCATGCCCGGATGAGATTGAAATCCTCTGGCAGGATGCGCAGATGGTGATGATCAATAAACCGGCAGGACTGTTGAGCCTGTCAGGCAAAAACCCCGAAAATTATGATTCGGTCCATTACCGTTTGTTGCAACAGTTTCCCGGATGCACACTGGTCCATCGGCTGGATTTCGGCACATCCGGTATTATGGTGGTGGCTCGCAATAAGAGCATTAATGCCGCTCTTTGCCGGCAGTTCAGCGAACGTACCGTCAGCAAAATGTACACAGCGCTACTTTGCGGGCATATGCCGGAGGATGAGGGAGTGATCAGCGCAGCGATTGCCAAAGATCCGGCCCTTTTCCCGCGCATGACGCTGTGTGAAGTCCGGGGCAAACCTGCCCGTTCCCGTTACCGTGTGACCGGACGGTTTAATTATGAATTGCCTCAGAGGAAGGAGGTGCCGGTGACCCGCGTTGACTTGTTGCCTGAAACCGGGCGGACGCATCAGTTACGTATTCACTGCCAGTCCGCAGGTCATCCTATTCTGGGGTGTGACCTGTACGGAGGAAAACGACGGCCGGGCACTGAAAACGCGCCGCGGATGATGCTGCACGCCAGCAGTCTGAACATTGTTCACCCCGAAAACGGCACGCCACTTCATATACACTGCCCCGCGCCGTTCTGAGGGCGGAAGGATTGCCGGGACGGTTGAGATAAACAGACCACCTATTCCGGAGACCATAAGGAAAGGTGTCTTCCCGCTACGGCCCTGTCAGCGCAGAATGACCCGCAGTGTGCATTGCGCAGCGGACGAGTGTGGCACCCAACGGAGGGTTGTTACCCGCAACTCCCGATGCTGCCGGAATACAGACAACACCGGGAGCCACGCCGTCAGACTTTCAGAAGTTTAACGGTGTAATCGATATCGATTTCATCTTCCGAGAAGATCAACGTACTTCCCTGGAAGGTGGTGATAGCAAGCTTTTTCAGTGAACGCATTTCACCGGGCTTGATATCCGTTTTTGGCCGGATGTTACTCAGCAGTGCCCCCACAGAAAGGACATTCTTTTCTTTATCCAGCGGCGCATCGGCAGGCACTTCTTCGTTATAGACGACAAAAGAGCGAATTGACGCCAGTTTCACCCGCTCACCGGCAATATAAATATACTGGCTTGGCGGCAGAACCTTCACCGCATACGCGGACAGGCCTTTATTATTGGTGGTCGGTTCAAAGGTCACCGACGCGTCCTTTTTGATCAATTCAGGATTGGCGACTTTAATCACATGAAAATAGCGGTTATCACCATTCTCATCTTTGATAAATCCAAAACCTTTATCTTTGAACCATGTTGTGATCGTTCCGTTCATCGCTGTCAGTACCTGCTTAATCTTCTGTCTACTCAGTTTCGTAGCGCGCAGTGTAAAATACAATGCCGCTAATGACCACGTCTTTGGCGTCTGTACGAAGAAAATCGGCGGTTAACGGTGAATTTTCAGTAAAGCACCCCGTCAATCAGCGTTGTGTCAGCCCTGCCTGCATCACAACAGGCACGGGCAGACAGCAAAAACCGTAGACTGCTAAGCCCTTCGGGCACTGACGAAATAAACGCCCGGGGTCCGCCCCCGGTGAACTATTTCCCATCAGGCCGGGTCATGCGGAGGTCACCCCCCGCGGCTTAACACCGACTGAGGCGGAAATTACTCGTTACCCCAGCGATTCAGAAAATCAGCAATGTCATCGATTCGCTCTGCGGCGATGCCTGCTTCCCCGGCCATCTCTTGCTGGGCTTGTTCACTGATCTCCTGATTGTCATTCAGGCGGCTGATCAGCAACTGAAAATAATGTGCCAATGCATCCCGCTCTGTTTCGGCAACAGTCTTTTCGGTTTCTGTCGCGTACTCATCCACGATGTCATAATATTTAAGTGATACGTCATTATTCATAATTTATTCCCGGGGTAAGAGTGGATATCAGCGACTGCCTGCAGCCGCCGGTGACGATAATACCATTATTCTTATCTTTTTCCGCCCCGCAGTCAGAGACTGCAAGGCTGTGCAGCCCTCTGCGTGCAGGAAAATTGCCGCATGAGGGAGGCACCCGGCGTTTAACGCCCATCATCAGCAAGTATTTCACCGCCATTTTCTCTTATGTCTGGAACAGTTTTTGGCCAGCTATGTCTGATTTTACAGGGATACTCCGCCTGAAAATACTTATCGGGTATTATGACTCCTGTAGAACAATATCGTTTACCACGGCTCTGATACCTGTAAAGATCATTCTTTTTCGTCCTCAGAGAGAACAATCGGCAATCTGCGGATGCATAAGCAGGCAAAGTATCTATAAGTAAATGCTATGATAATGAGTGAAATTATTCGCAAAAACAATTACGTATAAAAGCATGCCGTTATGCATTTTTTGCATAACGATGCGCCCATTTGCATTTCTCATGCTCTCTGAAACAGGGAATATTGTCAGGAGACTCTTTTGCCCGAACCGGTAATCCGCACCGGAGGTGAACGATATCATTCTTACAATACAGAGGTCTTTTGAGATGAGCAGAAATAACCTGATGAAACAGATACTATTCGCGATCGGGCTCGGAATAGTGACAGGCTGGGGGTGTCATCACTATGCTTCTTCGCCGGGCAATGCCAAAGAGATAGCCTCTTATTTCAGCATTATTACCGATGTTTTTCTGAGACTGATTAAAATGATCATTGCGCCACTGGTCTTTGCAACAATCGTCTCAGGTATTGTTTCCATGAAGGGGTCTTCTTCTGTGGGCAGTATTGCACTGAAGGCGATGACCTGGTTTATTTCTGCTGCGCTTATTTCACTATTTATTGGTATGTCACTGGTTAATATTTTTAAGCCCGGTGTCGGCCTGAATATGGTTATTCCCCATACCGATGTAGCCACTGGCCTGAGTACCTCTGCCTTTTCGCTGAAAACGTTTATCAGCCAGATATTTCCAACCAGCTTCGCCGGGGCGATGGCGAATAATGATATTATTCAGATACTGGTATTTTCTGTCTTTTTTGGTTCTGCACTTTCCTTTATCAGCAAAGACGGTAACCATCCGGTGATTGTGTTTATTGAAGACCTGACGCGAATTATGTTTCGTGTTACCGAATATGTGATGAAGTTCACCCCTTTTGCCGTTTTCTCAGCCATTGCTGCTGCCATTACGGTTGAAGGCCTGGGACTGATTTATGACTACGGGAAATTAATTGGTCTGTTCTATCTGGGGCTGGTGGTACTCTGGGCATGTTTGTTTGCCGTAGGGTATCTATTCCTGGGTAAACCGGTATTTACGCTGGGAAAACTGATTTACGAGCCCACGGCACTGGCTTTTGCTACCGCCAGTAGTGAATCAGCCTATCCGAAGACAATGGATGCACTGACTAAATTCGGCGTGCCTAAAAAAGTATCCAGTTTTGTATTGCCGTTGGGGTACTCTTTTAATCTCGATGGTTCAATGATGTATCAGGCATTTGCCGTGTTATTTATTGCTCAGGCATATAACATTCCTCTGAGCTTTACTGAGCAGGTCCTTATTCTGTTAACCCTGATGGTGACCAGTAAAGGCATGGCAGGAGTAGCGCGTGCGTCAGTGGTCGTGGTTGCCGCAACACTACCCATGTTTAATTTACCGGAGTCCGGTATTTTATTAATCCTGGGTATCGACCAGTTCCTCGACATGGGAAGAACAGCGACAAATGTCGTCGGCAACAGTATTTCAGCGGCCGTGATTGCAAAACTGGAAGACCGAAAAAAGGATAATACGTTCCGATAATCCGTACAGATAAAAACGGCCTTCCGGAAATAGTACATCAGAGAACGTTATGCCCGTCGGTTATTTGATCAGGAATAACCGACGGGCAGGTGACGGGAAGACACCACCGATAACCCGGGGAGTTAACCACCGGTGGTCAGAACAACGATGTCCGTGATTTCATTTGTTGCCAGAAACGCTCAGACGAAAGGTTCAACCGTGCGCTGGTCCGGTAAACATAGACGCTCATTCTGATGGACAACGAAGGATCCATCACTGACAAACTCCCGGATTCCAGCTCCTGAGCGATAGAATAATCCGGTAACCAGCCAACACCATTACCTTTCATAATCATCATTTTCAGAACGTCACTCATGGAAGAGACAAAAGAAAGAGAAAATGACAGTGCTGATTCTCTGGTCAGTAACTGATTGACCTGGCGGCCCATGTAACTTTCATCCGCATATTTCATTAACGGAATATTTTCATCACTGACGTCATAGATTGGCTCCCCATTGGTATGACAGGGAGAGACCAGGTGCAATTGGGTCTGGAAAACTTCATGGTGAAGAAAAGGAAATGACATCAGCTCTTCGTTGGAAAAAGAGAGGATAAAGTCACAGCGCCCCTCTTTCAGATTGTAAACGGCCTCATCCACATTGATGGACTCAACAAAGAAAATATTGTCTTTTTTACCCGAAAATTCAGAGATAAACTCAGGCAGGACAAATACTGCCAGCGAGTGGGCTGCTGCAATATTGATCCTCTGCTTAATATTATTCACGCCTTTAATATTATTGATTTGGAAATCCATATCATCGATAAGGTTCCTGGCATAAACAATGAAATTCTTTCCCTCGGACGTCAGCAGTAGTGGAGTGGAACCACGATTAAATATATCAAAACCGACGGCAGACTCCAGTGCCTGCACTCTGCGACTGAAAGATGACTGAGAAATATTTCTGCGCTCCGAGGCCAGTGTGAAACTGCGGAGTTCCTCAAGTGCAAGAATATCGTAAATCCATTTAATTTCAATATTGCCTAACATCTTCTTACTCCGGATGGATTATATTCACTATGCAATTTTAGCATGAGGCTTTTAAAGTCTGCAATTACGCCCCGATAAAATTATGACATGATCCTTTTTATTTGAGGCAGTCGTGATGAAAAAGATTATCGGTATTCTCGGTGGCATGGGACCGGGGGCAACAGCGGACGCTTTTGAAAAACTCGTTGCCAGCACACCCGCCAGAAAAGATCAGGAACATATCCCGGTGATTGTCGCTTCTCTGCCAGACATTCCTGACAGAACGGAAAATATCATACATTCCGGAGCATCACCTTTACCGGCGATGATTAATTCACTCAACATATTAAAAAATGCAGGTGCCTCCTGTATTATTATGCCTTGCAATACGGCACATTACTGGTATGACGAACTGAGAAAACAAAGTGATCTTCCGTTCATCAGCATTATAGAATCCACCTGCGAACGTATTATCGCGGAAGAAAAACACCCGATTGCTCTTTTAGCGACCACTGCCACTATCCGGACGCGTCTTTATCAGAATAAGCTGGCAAAAGCCGGAATAACTTATTTACTTCCTGACGAAAAAGACCAGGATAATATAATGAAAAGCATCCTGCTTTATAAATCAGGAAAGAGTAAATCTGCTTATGACACCTTGCTCCCCTGCCTTGAAAAATTGGAAAAATCAGGAGCTAAACATTTTATTATGGGGTGCACAGAAATACCGCTCATCCTCCATGACCTGAGCCGACAGCAGCCGGAAAAATATATCGATACCACTGAAGAATTAATTAAAAAAGCTATCCGCTGGTATTACTCATAACCGGATCTTCCGGCAGATGCTGCGCCCCGTGACCCCGTCTGATGAGTTCACGGGGGCGGCAACGGACGTCCATAGTTTCACTTCACCCGGAGAATATGCTTTCCGGAGAACGCAGGTCTGGCTGATAGTCTCTCACCGGTCATCTCCCGATCAGCCTATAAAACTTCACACCTCATTCGGGCGATAACGCAGACGGGGAGGCTCCCAGGGCTGACATTCCCGCCAGCGTAATGCGGATACGCTGCTTAATATGAGCAATACGTAACTGCCGTGTCTCAGCGTCCTGATCACGACGACGCGGCAACAGTGCACCAAACACAATATCCATCAGCATACCGGTACATACGTCGATATCTTCCACCGTCATTCCCCCCTGAAGAGGCTGATGAAGTAACCACTCTTTCAGCAGTTCCCGTGAGCGCACCGCTTTGGTCTGGTACAGATATTCCGAAAGCTCCGGGAATAACACGGATTCACGGATCATCAGATTCAGCAGTACATCACGGGTCTGATGTTCCTGCTCACTGATATCCAGCCTGAAGATACGGAACAAGGCTGCTTCAGGGGTGCATCGTTCTCCTTCCGGCCGCGGCAGGTCCAGCAGCAGATAGTAATGTTCACCGATCACTGCAGCAAACAACTGCTTTTTATCCGGAAAAATTTCGTACAGTGTCCGTTTAGAAATTTTCGCTCTGCGGGCAATTTCCGCAGTGCTGGTTTTTGCGAAGCCCAGCTCAGTGAACGCCTGACAGGCACTGTCGATAATCGACTGCCGCAGTCCGGCTGCATCGCGTGTTTTCGGGCGTCCGCGCCTCGCCGGTCCGCAGTGTAAGGTATTCGTCATGATCAGCAGTGAAATACGACAAAAGATTAATGGTACTTGAATAGTACCATTAAATAAACGAGGCTATAGGCCATATTCAAATGAAGTTTTCATCCTGACGATTTCGCTGCTAATAAGGTGGATATCATGAGTGAACCCCACGACCTTTCCCGCTCTCCCCTGCGCGACCCGCTGATCCTGCAGGTGATTGCCGATATAAATGTTGCCGGGGGGGGCAAATATCTGCCTGTTGCCCTTAGTTATCATCGCATGACCGATGAAGCCCGCAGTGCTTTTATGCCTGGGGAGGCCGGACTGGCCGGTCAGTCCATTATTAAAACATTACATCCACTCAAAGATCAGGAGCGTTTCTGATGGTAAAAACACGACGCGAATTCATCAGCCTTGCGGTGGCTTCCGGTATTGCACTGCAATTTTCTGCGCCGGTATTTGCCGCGGCCAGTCAACGTAAAACACGGGAGAAGCGTGCCGTTCCGCCGGAAGCGACGGTGATCACTCAGGTGTTTGGTGACGGTATTCGTGCGACCGGCCTGGCACTTTACTATCCTGAACCAGTCGACGGTGCGCAGCTGAACATCCATGATTTTACGGTCACCGGTCGCCGGATCACCGGGATATTCACCAGTGAAAGTTCAGACCCGGCCGGGCGTTCATCGCGGGGCCGGTATGTCATCGTGCAGCTTTCCCCGGAAGACAAAAATGCCCCTTTGGCACGTAAAGTGCCGGATAACGGAAAAAATAACGCAGGTTCCGGTCCGGGAGGCCCGGGCAAGGCAGGATCTGTCCCGGTAACCGATACCGTTTATCCGGCACCGACGCTGACCTACCAGCAAACCGGTACATTGCCACTGGCGAATGGTCACACCGTGGCCCCGGAGCAGACCGCTAAGCACAGTACCGCGGTTAACAACCTAATCGTCGATGATTTCCGTCAGCTTGAATTTCATGACAAGAAGACCGGCCGGCATCTGAAATATAATCTCTTTGTTCCTGCCGGTTATACCGCAGAGCGCGCCTGGCCGTTGGTTCTTTTTATGCATGATGCCGGAGCCACCAGCGATGTGACCCGGACAACGCTTTATCAGGGACTCGGGGCCGTCTGTTGGGCTTCGCCGGAAGATCAGGCGAAACGCCCCTGCTTTGTGCTGGCTCCGCAGTATGATGAAATCATCGCCGATGACGATAATCAGACGTCGTCGATGATGGAAACCACCATCAATCTGATCCGGCACCTTTCCGAAACCTATAACATCGACAGCAAACGTCGCTATACCACCGGTCAGTCCGGCGGTTGTATGATGTCTATCGCTATGGATATTCATTATCCCGGTTTCTTCGCCGCCTCGCTGCTGGTGGCCGGACAATGGGATCCGGCACAGGTCAAACCTCTGGCGAGTCAGAACTTGTGGATAGTCGTTTCTGAAGATGATGCGAAAGCCTGGCCGGGTGAAAATGCCATTGTTGCTGAGCTTGAGAAATACGGCGCGAAAATCACGCGGGCGGAATGGGATGGCACCTGGGATGCGGCTCAGTTTCGTCAGGCGTATGACCGTATGGATACCCGTCATACGCCGGTAAATTATGTCACCTTCCGCAAAGGGACCGTGATCCCGGCCGGGGAGTCCACCGCAGGTGCCTCCGGCCACCGTAATACGTGGCGTATTGCCTATACCATTGAACCATTGCGCGAATGGATCTTCCGCCAGCACCTGTAGCATCCGGGGCGTAACGGAGGAGCGGCTGAGCGTCGCCCGGAGTTGCCCGCCGGTACGGGGGCAAACCGGAGCTCAGGGTCGCGGCATGGTGTGGCGCAGGTGCCGGAGACAGGATATGCCTGGTACTCTCCTCCCGCCGCTGGCTCACAGGGTATCGTCGATATAAGCCTCACTGTTTCCGGTGCTGCCACTGATACTCATCTGTACCGGTGAACAGAAGTAACCATTGCCGGTTCCGCCAAAACCATCACAATAGATCCCGCTGTTTTTCCGGGCGTAAAATCCGTGGTTAGTATTTCCGTTCGCTGCAGCATGACTCACCGCCATACAACTGCCGTACTCACAATGGTAACCATTATTCTGATTATTCTGTGCAGAAGAATATCCCCCGCTCATCGTTCCCCGCTGACGGGCGTAAAACCCGTTACCGGTATTATTTTCACTGCGCAGATAGGTGATATCGACGAGACCGCCATTATCACTCATCACCCCGTGGGTATTCTGAGAGCACCAGGCCTTGTTTGCACCGACAAATCCGTTATAGGTCGCATAGATCCCGGCCTGCGTGTTGAGGGAAAATGAAGAGGTATAATCCCCCAGAGAATTACACTCAATAACCCCTCCCCAGGCCAGTACGCCATAAAGGTTGCTTTGTGCCGTCGTCCCGTGAGCCCAGACAGTACCGTTCGTTAAGGCATAAAAACCGGCACGTTCATTTCCGTTGGCAATAGCATACTCACACTGCAGGAACCCTCCTGCTTCGGCGCAGAAGCCAAACCCCAGCGACTCGCTGCTGTGCGAGGCATACCAGGCTTCTGCGCAATTGACCTTCAGGGTCGCGGCATAGGCATGAAACGCCACATCCCCCGCATTACTGACCTTGATGCCACCGCCGGGTTTGCCGGACTCCGGCACCGTTTCGTTGGAGATAAATGCACCGTCCATGGCGCGGAGACCGTAGTACATTTTGGTAATGCTCAGCGCAGGTCCCAGGATCACCGTTCCTCCGCCGGTGGCGCGGATCCCCGCCCCGTAGCATTGGTCATTCCAGACCCCGGAAGCCGTCCAGCCATTCACCCCGGCCAGTGTGAATCCGTTAAGCCAGGAAATGCCGAAGCCATTTTCAAACAAAAAGCCGTCTTTATTGGCCGAGTTATCAATATATAATACGCATTTCGAACAATCCTGCTCATTACCCCGCAGGGTGAGTTTGTCATAATCACGAATACGGGAGACCAGTGGCGTGGTTATCTGGTATTCCCCATCCGCTACCTGGATATTGACGCCTCCGGTGATCATTTTGCCTTCAAACGCATCCAAAGCCGACTGGATATCCGGATAGTCTGCGGGGACATTTACGGTCAGTTGCTGAGAAATAATAGTGTCTGTCATCGTCAATCCTCTGAGAGTCTGTCTCCTCTCAGTGTGGCGGATGAGCGCAGGAGTCTTCTACCGCGGGTTGTTCTCTCCGTCATCGCACAACCCTTGATCTGTCTACTGACAACTGACGGTGATTATCATCGTCACCACTCACAGGAACGGAGTGACGTTTCCTGCAGTCGGTTCGCGGTAGCGCCTTGTCAACGATATTGAGGAGTCACTGGCGGGAGATACGCTTTCTCAGGGCCGGACGTGCCTGAGTATGTGTATTACGTCCTTTTCAGCGTGTTCTGCTGGCCCGGGACAGGGCGGATGCTATGCTATACACAGAAACACCGCAGTAATGGCGGTAAATAATGCAGGATCACACAGGAGTGATGATGAAAGTATGGCCCGTCCTGACAGGAGTTGCCTTATCGCTGACGCTGGTTGCATGTCAGTCCCCGGTCCCGCCGAAAGGGGTCACGCCAATCGGTCATTTCGACGCCAGCCGGTATCTGGGTAAATGGTATGAAATAGCAAGACTGGACAACCGCTTTGAGCGTGGCCTGCAACAGGTTACAGCGACCTACGGTCAGCGCAGCGATGGCGGGATCAGCGTGGTGAACCGGGGTTACGATCCGCAGTCGAAATGCTGGAAAACCAGTGAAGGAAAAGCATTTTTTACCGGTGCCCATGACATTGCCGCGCTGAAGGTCTCCTTCTTCGGACCATTCTATGGCGGTTACAACGTCATTGCACTGGATGATGACTACCGCTACGCGCTGGTCAGCGGACCGAACCGCAGTTATTTGTGGCTGCTCTCCCGTACCCCTGATATGCCTCAGGAGGTCAGACAGCGGTATATCGCACTGGCGCAGGAACTGGGCTTCCCGGTCGACAAAATCGTCAATGTCAGCCAGCCCGCCTCGTGACATCAAAATGCCCCTGACGGGGCATTTTTCAGTGCTGTCAGAAGTGATAACTGGCTGACACAGAGATATTTCGTGGCTCTCCGTAGACAGTATTACGACCGACATCGATATTATAGGTCTTGTCGAACAGGTTATTGAGGTTGGCCTGGACAGACAGGTTGCGGGTCACGCGATAGCGTCCGAACAGATCCACCAGCGCATAGCTCCCCTGGTCGGCATACAGGTTTGTGGCGCCGTCAGGCCCTGCCACGCTGTCCCAGGTATGGTTCTGCCAGTTGATGCCGCCACCCACGGTCAGATCCTGCCACATCGGTAAACGGTAACTGGTAAACAGTTTAAATGACGTCTGTGGTTGTGTCGGATTCAGTGCAGCGCCACTGCCATCTTTAGCGATATACCGGGTGGCCCCGAAGGTCATTTGCAGGTTATCCGTCACTGCGCCGTTGACTTCAAATTCCACACCACGGCTGACAGTACCGTTCTGCTCATAATAAGCATAATCATTGCTGCCTTTCACCAGCGCATAATCTGTGGCCCCTAAATGATCCTGTTCCATGCGGAACAGAGACAATGTCGCCGTCAGGCGGCTATTGAACCAGTCACCTTTCAGCCCGGTTTCATAACTTTTCCCGGTGACCGGATTCAGATACGCGCCGTCGACATTGCGGTAGGTCTGCGGTTTGAAAATAGAGGTGTAACTGGCATAGGCAGAATAAGTGTCATTGATGTCATACACCAGTCCGGCATACGGCGTGATATTATTCTTCACCATATCCTCGGTCATCGTATCCGCCGTATAACGGGTATAGCGGGCACCGAGGATCATATGCAGCGGGTCAGCCAGCGAAATGCGCGTGGCAAGGTAAGCTGATTTCTGATGGATCGTGTCATCACCGGCCAATGCCTGCGGATCCCAGTCCGGCTCCGGGTAATTACTCCAGTCATTGAAATCGCCGACATCTGCTGACGTCAGGTTGGTATAGGCACTGTAATAGCGATTATTCTGCCGGATATACGTCACCCCGGCCATCAGCTCATGCTGGCGTCCGAACAGTTCATAGTTCCCGTTAAGGACGGCACTGGCGGCATTCTCCCTGCGTTTAGCCGTATTGTATCCGGTGCCACCCAGCAGATCATAGCCAGCATACGGCCCGATACCCAGCCCGGTATTCTTATCGAAATACCCGTCGATATACAGCAGCTTACTGTCCATGGTTGCTTCGGTATGGCTGCCGTTCAGCGTGAATTGCCAGCCATTGGCAAAGTTGTGCTGCAGACCGGCAAATACCCGTTTCGACTGTACATCATTGTAGGCCCAGTCCGGCGCGATATTGGTACCGCGGGCATAGCTGGTTTTGCTGCCATCCCGATAGAAAGTGGGGAGCCCGCCCCAGGTCGCACCGTTAACATGGGTCTCTTCATAGTCATATCCCAGCGACACGGTGGTTGCATCGCTCAGATCCGCGTCCACCACACCGTAGAGAAATTTCTTTTGCGTATGATAGTCGTCAAGCCAGCTGCCGCTGTGCTGATACCCGGCCACGACGCGCCCGCGAACCTTTCCGGACTCACTCAGTGGCCCGGAAAGATCGGCGACATAGCGCTGATTTCCCCAACTGCCGTAACTGGTGTTCAGATCCCCGGTAAAGGTTTTACTGTCAGCCTGTTTGGTGACCATATCCACCGACGCGGCAGGGCTTCCGGCACCAGTCATTAAGCCGGTAGCCCCCCGCACCACATCCACGCGCTGATAAATAGCCGTATCCGACAGGGTATCGCCCAGATTCCAGGCCGAATCTACCAGTACCGGTACGCCGTCGACCTGATAGTTATCCACCATAAAACCACGGGAATAGAAATTACTGCGGTTAGCGCCGGAATTAGACTCTGACAGTCCGGTGGTGTTATTCAGTACATCGTTCAGCGTTTCCAGTTGCTGGTCCTGCATCCGCTGCTGAGTGATCACACTGACCGACTGAGGCGTATCCCGATTGGTCAGTGCCAGGCCGGTCGCAGCCCGGGTCACCGGCACCGCATAATCGGCAGATTTCGGCGAATCTGCAGAGTTTTCGCTGCCGGTGACCACCAGCGTCGTAGTCTTACTGCTGTCACTGTCAGCCGCCGTACTGCACGGTACTTGTAACGCCGTGGCAATGACCACACTCAGCAGAGACAACGCCGGCATACGGGTAAAATGGCCGGTGCGGGGGCCACGCCTTACGGAACAACTGGCAGCAAACATGCTCATCCTCAAATATATTTTATTATTCCAGCCACTCCGGACACCGGATCCGTACGGGTTCCCGGAAGGCGACATCCTCTCCCTGTCCGGAGAGCGCTGACATAACGCCATTTCTGAGGTACCTGCAACCCGGAAGAACAGATTAGCAATGTAAAGAGAATGAGAAGTATAATCATTTTGATTAGTGTTGCAATAAAGGATCGAGGAACGTCAGGTAATAAGGAGTGTCTCATTGGCGATTGCTGTACCGTGAATATCCACCGTTGACGGGTGATAAGACAGGCGGCGGTGCCCCCGGTACCGCCATTTACGCATTTCCTTTACCCGCCACCACGGTCGCCACACCGCCCGCCCCGGGTCTCCGGATAAATCTGTCTTCCCTGCGGCGCTGCCGTAGTTCCCTGCCTGCCATCCTGCTATCCTCCCTGAGGATCTGGCCTGTAGTCATATTGATCCTCCCGGGGGAGCCGGGACACTGAACATAACAAGTGAGTTTTTCCGCTCGTCAGTGCAATTCGTCCCTTTCCCCTCACCCGTAGTCCCGAAAAGGGTACCTCTGATAAATATTTCCTCCAATGCCGGTTTTTCAGCCACACTTAGCGGGTAAGCCACCCGGTTCAGCAGGATTGCGGCAGACAACACGGTCAGTTAATGCCGGTCATTTCCGGTAAAAACAGCAGGGGAAAGGGATGAAAAAAGTCGCCATTATCGGTACCGGTCCGACAGGCATTTACACACTGTTATCGCTTATCAGACACCACCCGCCCTGTTCGGTGACCATTTTTGAACAGACCGCCGAAGCCGGAGTCGGTATGCCCTATCGTCGCGAGGCCAGTTCACCGGTGATGCTGGCCAATATCGCCAGTATTGAGATCCCGCCGGTCATGACGACCTATATTGCATGGCTACGGGCGCAGTGCCCTGAGAGGCTCGCTGGCTTTGGTATCACGGCCAGTGCTCTCCATGAGCGACAGTTTTTACCGAGGATCCTGCTGGGCGACTACTTCCGGCAGCAGTTTTTACAGCTGGTGGATCAGGCGGAAAGTCAGGGGTTTATCCTGCATGTTCATACCTCTTGCCAGGTCACAGATATTCTGGCGTTACCGGAAGGGATAAAGGTGACAGCACAGGGCCGTCCGGTGGCGGAATGGGTCGATTTTGCCGTGATTGCCACCGGGCATGTCTGGCCTGCCGAAAATACCCGACGACATACTTTCTTCCCCAGCCCCTGGTCCGGACTGATGAAGGCTAGCGTGCCAGCCTGCCGGGTGGGGATCCTCGGGACATCGCTCAGTGCGATCGATGCTGCAATGGCCGTCGTGACACAGCACGGACATTTTTGCGAAAACGGTGTGCAAGGCCCGCAGTTTATTCTCCGGGACAGCAGCCGGTCGCTACAGATTGTCCTGATGTCTCGTTCCGGTGTATTACCTGAAGCAGATTTTTATTGCCCTATCCCCTACCAGCCTTTGCAGTTGGTGACTCCGGAGGCGATTGCGGCACTGGTTGCCGGGGGAAGCGCCGGATTACTTGACCGGGCGTTCAGACTGATGGTGCAGGAAATCACGCTCGCTGACCCTCTCTGGAGCCGTCAGACCGGGCTTGAACACCTGAATGCTGATAACTTTTGCGATGCCTGGTTTGCGGCCCGTCGCCGGCAGGATCCCTTTAGCTACGCCAGAAAAAATCTGCAGGATACACGACTGAATACCCTGACCAAATATACCGTGCCCTGGCGATATGTGATCCTCCGCCTGCATGAAGCGATCGCCGGAATAGTCCCTCATCTTAGCCCCGAAGACAGTGTCCGTTTCAGATCCGGGCTGGCGCGGGTCTTTATCGATAATTATGCAGCCATACCGCCACAATCTTTGCGGCGGTTACTGGCATTACACGATGCCGGTATTCTCACAATCCTGCCGCTGGGGCAGGATTACCGTGCACGTAAATACAGTAATAAGACCGTAATTTTTGCCGGGGAGACGCAGCATATCTACGATATTTTCATTGATGCCCGGGGACAGAAACCCCTGAAAACGCGCGATCTGCCATTTCCCGGTTTACGCAAACAGATGCTGAACAGCGGGGGTGAAATACCGCAAGTGGCCGGGAATTACCTGTTACTGGAACCGGCGTCTGCCCGCGGACATATTGCTTTTGGTGCATTACCTTATCTGATGCATGACAGGCCGTTTATTCAGGGCCTGACAGTCAGTGCGGAAATAGGCGAAACCATCGCCAATGCCATACTTCATTCAGCGCCGGGTGCCGCAGAGCTGCAACCAGACCCGGAAGAAGGTCACGTCTGACGGTTCCGGCCCTGCCCTGACCGGTAAAAGACAAACCGGACGGGTAAGCGAAGACGCTGACAGGGTGTATGCAATGGTACCGGGGGAAAATTTGCCACGGGGACGTGCGGTGACAGAGGCTGCACCTCTGCGAGGCTGGCCTTGAGGGGGACGTCACAGTATCCCCCTTTTCGGGGCCGGGGCGATTAGCCGTTGCGGAAAATATAGCTATAGGCACTCAGCGCCGGTGCCCCACCCAGGTGGGCATAAAGCACTTTGGAACCTTCCGGGAATTCACCGTTTCGGATCATATCTATCATGCCATGCATCGATTTACCTTCGTAGACCGGGTCGGTGAGCACGCCTTCTGTGCGGGCACATAAACGGATAGCTTCAAGCGTCCCTTCGTTGGGTAATCCGTACTCCGGGCCACCATAACGGGTATCGAGGATAATATCTTCTTCGGTAATTTCGCGATCCAGCTCTACCAGTTTTGCCGTATTTTGGGCAATACGCAGTACCTGTGCGCGGGTTTTTTCCGGTTTTGCAGAAGCATCAATACCAATGACTTTGCGGGAGGGGCCATCTTCCGCAAACCCGACGACCATGCCGGCATGAGTACTGCCGGTCACCGCACAGACGACGATATAATCAAACGTAAAGCCCAATGCTTTCTCCTGCTGCCGGACTTCTTCTGCAAAGGCCACAAACCCTAAGCCTCCGTAAGGGTGTTCAGAGCAACCGGCCGGGATCGGGAAAGGCTTACCGCCATTCTTTTCGGTTTCTTCCATCGCCTGTTTCCAGCTTTTACGGATACCGATATCAAACCCTGCCGAATCCAGGCGTACATCTGCTCCCATAATCCGGGATAACTCGATGTTACCGACACGGTCATACACTGCATCGGAATAGTTAACCCAGTTTTCCTGAACCAGTACGCATTTCATGCCCAGGTGGGCCGCCACAGCAGCCACCTGGCGGGTCTGGTTGGACTGGATGCCGCCGATAGATACCAGGGTATCACACCCCTGCTCCAGCGCTTCCGGGATTAAATATTCCAGCTTCCGCGTTTTATTGCCGCCGAATGCCAGACCACTGTTACAGTCTTCACGTTTGGCATAAATCTCTACTTTGCCACCCAGCTCAGCACTCAGGCGTTTCATCGGAGTGATTGGGGAAGGTCCGAACGTTAACGGATAGCGGGCGAATTTTTCAAGATTCATTATTAATCTCCTGGTGTTGGCCTAAGCATTAAAAGTGTGATCAGGGTCGCTGATTTCCTGTCCAACACCTTACAACAACCGGAATTTTTGTAAATTTCGTTTTATCACGCCGAAATGAAATTTAAATAAGCACTTAAATTTCTCTGCATATCAAAATTTCAATAAACACACAATATGCAAAATAATATTAACCACCCCCTGCGCGAAGGACATCAGCCTGGTGCTGGATTCGGGGATAAATGTATTATATTTCAATGCATTATATAAATACTCTGCACCGGCCCTGCCCCCTCCGGATAACGCCTGACCAGGCATTATCCGGAGACTGTTTTTGCCATAGCAAATTATGATGACGGAATGCACGGAAATAAGAAAAAAGCATGAGAATCTCCCGGCCACGGCCGGCAGCCGTAGCAGGGGGACAGCAGAATAAACCGGGGGTTTAAAAAGGACGACAGTTCAAAGCGGTATTTGCGTGGTGGAGAAAACTTCCCGTAAACCGATAAAAGAGCGAATTTGCCTGACCCCGGGCAGAAACAGCAGCTGCTCCGCATGTAATTTATTAAAACTCTGATTATCCGCGGTACGGATCAGCATAATGTAATCAAATTCGCCACTGACCATATGGCATTCCATACAGCCGCGAATATTACGTACGGCGTCTTCGAAATCGTTAAAGGTTTCCGGGGTTGAGCGGTCGAGGACCACGCCTATCATCACTACCAGCCCGGCTTTCAGCGCCTGCGGGTTGAGAATAGCGACATGGCGGGTAATAAAACCGTTCTGCTTCAGGCGCTCTACCCGTCTCAGGCAGGCTGGCGGGCTGAGGTTAATTTTTCCGGCCAGCACCACATTAGAAACAGAGCTATCCTGCTGTAAAATTTTCAGAATTGCAATGTCAAATCTGTCCAGCGATTTGTCATTATCAGGAAGTTCACTCACCTTTATCCGCTCCGTTCATCGCAACCGATCATCAGGGGATATGACCGGGTTATCTTATTCATCAATAAGATAAATCACATCACCACCGGCTGTCATGGTAATTCTGAGGCTATAGTGGCCTGGCCTCGACGTAACAGAGAGCGGCAGGGTAACCCGGGGGGCTCCCCCGGGCCGGGCACAGCATCTTCAGGCAGGATCAAACCGCAAAATAGCTTTGTATTCCCCCGGCGATAGCTTTGGCAATCTTCATTCTGAATTGCGGAGTCCCCAGCAAATGCTCTTCCTGAGGATTGGTAATAAAGGACGTTTCAATCAATGCCGATGGGATGGAAGGTGACTTCAGTACCACAAACGCGGCCTGCTCCGGATGATAGCTATGCATGGTATGTACTGTGCGGATATGGCCTATCATATGCCGGCACAGATCGAGACTGCTTTTAATCGTCTGGTTCTGAACCAGATCAAAAAACACCCGCTGTAACTGCTCATCTTTGGTCTGAACATTAATATCCGCATAATCATCAGCCGCATTTTCACGCTGCGACAGATAACGGGCCATAGTGCTGCTGGCGCCGCGGGTCGATAACGCATACACAGAGGCTCCATGAGCTTGCGGACTGGTAAAACCGTCAGCATGGATGGATAAAAACATATCTGCATTGTGTTCATGTGCAATATTCACCCGCTGGTAGAGCGGGATGAAATGATCGTCTTCGCGGGTCAGCCGGATTTCGATATGTTTATTATGTTTAAACAGTGCCTGCAGATTATGGGCGATATCCAGCACAACATGCTTCTCTTCTTCTCCCCTTTCACCTATCGCTCCGGGATCTTTCCCGCCGTGACCGGGGTCGATCATCACCAGCTTGCGCGTACGCACCACCGCAGGTGCGACTAACGGTGCCGTAGCCGCCGGAGTCGGTGCAGCATTACGTGGCTGTAAGGGAATAAACGTGAGATTCGCAAATTCCTCTTTCGCCAGCGCCGGAAGGCAAAAGGCCAGCCCGGAAAGTAAAAAATGGCGTCGTGCCAGAGTACACTTCTTCTTCATTGTGTTTATCAGGATCCTGAAACGGGAGCGGGTAAACATGGGTAAGCGTGAAGTATATCGATGATTCAGATAAATTTTTCGCTGTTTGTTTTGCAAAATACGTCAGGAATGCCCCCCTGAAACGCACGTCCCGGCCAAAGCCGTTCCAGAGCCCCGTACCAACCCCGTCCGGAGGCTGACAGTAACCGCCCGTACGACTCGCAACCCCTCTCAGAGGTAAAGTAACCCCTTGTCGTTCGGTCATACCCGTCAGCCGGAAATAATACAGCCCGTCGTAGCCTGCCAGATCTGCACGTCATCGAACGTACCGTGGCGGCAATATCTTGTTATATCTTCCGGGATTAACTGACAAAACCGGATCAGACACTGTCAGGTCGATATCCCCCATGAAGTTCGCAGAAAATACCTTCAACCGGGGGACTGACCGGAAGGTCGTCAACGTGAAGTGAAGCGCCGGAGATAAAGGGATCGCTGGCTGTTCTGCAGAGCCGGTATTCCTACGGTGAACAACATTACGTCCGGCAGGGCTCCCCCTGGCAACTGAGTGCGGGTTGGCCGGGCTGTTTCTTCTTAGATAGGCTAACTCAGTCATCCAGGGTGACTCTGAGTTCAGGTCGCCAGACGGATTGTCCGGGACGGACGGCCCCGGCCCCCTACCGGAGTGCCGGAGTGCCGGAGTGCCGGAGTGCCGGAGTGCCGGAGTGCCGGAGTGCCGGATAATTCAGCAGAGTGTTTTAAAGATAGCCAGTTGAATAATAA